>Ga0214544_1006512_pt1 | contig 21472 bp, 11 predicted proteins | sample CNSS3metaG_FD_160074 | JGI IMG/M metagenome (GOLD analysis project Ga0214544, IMG submission 160074) | Root nodule microbial communities from cowpea collected in UCLA plant growth center, Los Angeles, California, USA - CNSS3 | ecosystem: Host-associated > Plants > Roots > Nodule | place: USA...
AAGGCGTTTTCTGTTCCTAAACTTTTGGTTTCACTGACAACTCGACTAGACATGACTACTTACGCTCGCAAGGAACGACAAACCCACAACCTCAGGTCATCCTAAGGACGAACTGCTCTGATACCATAAATGTAACGTCCCATTTAATTATTAAGCGAAATTAAAGGAAAACGTCACACAATACAAGTACAGTAGCGTAGTCCTGGGGTCTTTAACACAACCCCGACAAAACTCAGGCACACCACGATGCCAAAGGAAAGCTGAATACGAATACAACATAGAGTGTAGCGTAGAAATACAGAAAGAGATACATGGGCCATAACCCTAAAGAAAACATGAAGGAAAGAAGCGTGAGAATCTAGCCCAGATGGCTAAGCTGCTGGATCACCGTTCCCTTGCTGACCACGAGAACTTCGCCCATCTGCTCCCATCAACCAAGTCGATGATCATCGCAAGAAAGAACAGTCACATACAACACAACCATACAACGAAACGGGTAAGCTAGAGCCAATCAACATATTCACATGCAATCAAATATATTTTCACAGTCCAATATGCATACATCATCCAAGCATGTTATGACCTTCCAATCAATACACTAAGACTCGACTCGACTCATCCGGATACGTATAACTCGGTCGGATTCAGCGGATGCTTGCACTTGTGGTGGATACCCCTGCTCGACCCTGAGCTGCTCGATCCTGAGCTTTGTGTTACCAGTGTTACGATGAATCAAAAATCTCTCCCACCACAAGGTTAGCCCTTAATGAGTTTCAGGCCTCCTGCTACTCCCACCACAAGAGTCAGTCCGCTCTAAGTGAGACTAACTGGCTCCTCGGAGCGTCAGGATGCAACCTTACCTTGAATCCTTACCTAGTTATACAGATGGGGCACCACCATGAACACCCACTAGCAGGGGCCATGGAATTACGTCCCGACCACTGAAGCGCGACCCCGGAGGTCTCACCTAGAGACCCCAAGGAATTACACGCTGACACGGACCAACGTTCGTAAATCAGCAATAAGAGAATAATAAAATCATATTTTTCAATTCCATATCAACCCTTGGAGTTTAATCCTCATATCAATCACATCCCAAATCCATACCTCTGATCATCACCGCCCCAATGAGCCTAGGGCCTCGTCTCATATTAATCACGTATCCCTTTAGTTTCAAACCGCATACTCATTTCATATGTTAAGTCCCCACCACACTCATCATTCATTATTTATGAATCATGTCACGCATATATAGCAACTCGTTAGGCATATATTCATACATCAGTACATGCATCTTATCATAGTGGTCATACCCAACCAAAACCAAGCACAAGAGAACAAAAATGCAATCCAACACCACACTGTTTCGCCCAAACCCCTCGCTCAGGCTGAAGGGTCTCGCTCAGGCGAGCCCCCCTTCGCCTAGGCGAGGGCTCAAGGAAAACCAGGGCCTGGGCAACACGGGATCTCGCTTAAGCGAGATCCCTCTCGCTTGGGCGAGTTGCCTGCTCGCTCAAAAGTTGAGCGAGCCGCCTGGGCGACTTTACGCGCAATAAACCTAGGCGAGCTCCCTGTTTCATCTCGCCTAGGCGAGATTGACTCGCTTGGGCGAGATTAACAGGTCTCGCCACTGTTCTTCACTGCACAGCCATGTTTTCCGGCCAAACCACACATGCAAAGCACTCTCACACATCCAAACGACAGATCCAACCATACAATCAACAAATAACTCATAAACAGTGCCAAGAAAGACTCGAAACTAGAACCCTAACTTCCCGTACCTGGAAAAGGGCTAAGAGCGGGTGCGTCTCCCACAGCGGAATGCGAAGCTCCAACGGAAGATTTCAGAGATGAGGCTGGGAAACACAACTGGGCTCACTGGTTCAGGGTTAGGAGTAAACCCTAGCAGAAGGGGTGGCGGCTGCAGCTCAAGACAAGGGCAGAGTTTTCTGAAAATGGTAGGGTACCCTAGGTTTTAGGGCAGACCTAAGGGCATATATATTGGGCCGGCCTTAGGCCCACAACTGAAGGACAGCCCACTAACCTTTAGGGCTGAAAAGGAAATGGGGTCTTACAAAATTCACTCACTTTAGCTTCTAAATCCACACAAAGAAACACACATATCCATTCATACAACTCACACAAATCTATACAAATTCATCTTCACACTCTCTCCCAAATCCATCTCTCCATGTGAACAAAGCCTTAGTATATACCTTTTCATATTTTTTTTCATTACCACAAAATTTTAATATTATTTTACATCAACTTATATGCAACAATGGAATGCCTACTAACAATGACATTATGAATCATGCAGGACTTGCCTTCAAAGTTTGCCAAATTCATTTGAGGTGAAAATGTAGAAGATGTTTTTCTTCTAGGACCTAAAACTATAGTCACTTGCAAAATCATAATATCATGTAAACCCAGAAGTTCCACAAAGATTTGTAAAGGTTGGAGGCAATTTTATACTGAAAATGGCTCGAAAGAAGGAGGTATTGTTGTCTTCCAAATGGACAATGATTTCATATATCCAAATATTGAAGTGTTTGTTAATGGATGTTGTTGTGATTAACTTTAGCTATATTTTGTAATATTATTATATTTTATGCATTTGTCATGTTAGAAGGTAACTCAACCATTAACAAGGTTGTTGAACCTGATGTACTTGCACAATTTGTTTACTTTTTTTTGAGTATTGAACATTCTTTTCTATTTATTGACCATGGTCATGTTTACTTTAATTCATTTTGAGTTTTGAATAAAATTTATCATTCTAAACAGTATAATATCTATTTTTAACTCCTTTAATTATATTATGAAAAGCACAAAAAATTGTTAGATTCAAAATCAACCCGACGTTGCACAGGTCTAGTTTTTGTATAAAAGTATGAGTCTGAAATCATTTGAGTTGGTATATCATTTTAACAATGCTTTCTCAAAATATAGGAATAATCATTCTTTGATATTGCATTTAAAATCGTCTTGTATTTAAAATAATCATTCTTATAGTTTACATCATCAAGAGAAAATTATTGTCTAAGAAGTATAGTACAATGGATGCTTTAAAATAAAATATTTCGGATTATTCAAATATACACATTTCGAAAAGTAAAAGTTACTTAAAATTGAGAATGTTGTTTATATCACGGATTCTATAAACTAAAGTCTAAATTATATTGAGAATTATCTTCTACATTTGTATCAAATTATATATAATTTAAAATATAAATTTATATTATCGATTATACAATCTACAATTTATTTTAGATTATCTTAATTCAAAATATAAATTTTCATTACGGGCAGAATACAAGTAATGTTAAGTTTAAAAACACACTCATTTTTTAAAGGATAATTTAATAATTTATTACAGTAGTTTATAGAATATGATTGGTTGTTGAAATAGTTAATAATCTATATTGTTGTAAAATACGTTTTCTGTTTTGAATATGTTAACTAAACAGTGATTTTCTGATAAATTTTGTTTTTTTTTTCAAATAATTATTTTATAATAAAAGTTAAAAAAGGATATCTAAGTATTTGTCACGAAAGTCAAGTTTTATGGACTTAATCATGTTAATTTATTTTTTCAGGAAAGTCTTTTTGTGTATTTCTCTGGGCCCTGAGAGAGGTATGAAATTACCTGTTATTGGACTGGGCCTTGAAAACGATTGTTTGGTTCGTCTATCGTTTCCGCGGTGCTAAGGTTTTGAAAAGGTTTTGGGACCAAACGCAAAAGGGTTTATTGTGTTAGGTTAAAGTTCAAACGATAGTTTGGTTGGCTTGTGGCCTTAGGGTTTTTGTGAGATTCGGTTGAAGAGTTCTCTCCACTTTCTCTATGGATCTTTCAGACCTTAATTCAGCTGAAATGCAGAAATTCTACTCTGTAAGTTTAATTTCTTCAAACCTCTTGTTACTATACTGTGATTTTACAGGCTTTTTATTTCTGTGAAAATGAACATATCCTCGCTGATTTAAGCAAATAACGTTAATTTTCGTTGATAGCAGTACATGTATACATTCGTTTTCTCGCTTGTTAGTTATGAATTAGGCGAAGGTTGATTCTGTTATTTTAGCTATAAAATAAATCTGAATTATTATTATTAATCAAGTTACAAAATGAATAAAGTCTACCTTATGTTGATTAGCGGAAGGATGTATTACCTTTTTCAATGTGTGATGATGTTATGACAGTGCTATATAGTAATTCGTTAGTTTTCAGAATGTAAGGAAGTACAGGTGTGTCGATTTTCTATTTTTACTGTGAATTTTGTGTAGTTATGCTTGACTTTACTTTTAGTTGCTTTAATCTTAATTTTACCTATCTTGATATTCTGTGAATACAGTCTGAACAAATGGGAAGATGGATGAGAAAAATTGCGTTTATAGGCTACACCTCTATCTGATTCTGCTCTGTTCTGTTTTCAATTATATTTGAGCAATTGTTTTATGTATACCTGACAATGAGAAAGTTGTGAATCGAGTAAGAGTGGAACTAATCAGTAGATACACTGTCACAAATAAACCAGAGATGTGACTAAAATACAATCAGTACACAATCTGTTAAGGCATCATGTCTGTGAAATATAAAATATGAACTTTGACCATAAGAGTTATAGGCAAAATAATTTTAGTTTGTAAATTAAGTAGTTTATTGAAGTGTGTAACCTTGCTGTTATTGTTTCAAGTATTCTGAGATTGTTTTTGTGCTTCTATGCTTCCTTATGTATGCTTTATTGTGAGGATCATGATGCTTAAGTATCATTAGTTGGTCACATTCCGTTTTTTGTTGCTTGGAGAATGTTAATGGTTCTCTTTTAGTAGTTTTTTTGCTATCTGCTTTCGGTGTCAGAATAAATACAATTTTTGCCGATGCAATGCATTAAAGTAATATGCCCTTAACTATCCCTCAAAATTCAGGAAGAACAGCAAAGAGCGATGGTTAATGAAATGGTGGCAAAGCTAACGAGTGAATGCTGGGACAAATGCATCACGGGTACACCTGGGAATAAATTCAGTTCCAGTGAATCCAATTGTCTTTCAAACTGTGCACACCGTTACTTGGAGATGAGCATGCTTATCATGAAAAGGTTTCAGAGTATGCAATGAAGAAAAAGTGTTATCATCCTGAAATTTCTCTTTTGCATGATCGTTAATATTGGAATCTTATTATCTGGAAGCTATGTTTCTATGGATTAATTTATATTTGTTGTGACTCTTGTGTCCAAATATTTAGTTTACATCTTGGCTTTCCTGAAATTTATAGAGGAAAACACTGCCTATTTTGTGAATTACATATATATATGCCTTGCGTGGCTGAAATCATTAGTCAGTTGCAATTTCAAATTCTCAGCCAAATAAGTAAAAACAGATAATCATGTACGAAAATGATATTATTTGTTAATCTCCAATTTCCCTCTCATACCTCTAAAATAAGAGAATGAATAGAAATACAGTATACTGTGATCTTAGCAGGATTTTCGCGGGATTATAGAAAATTTATAGGCAAGTTTGAAGTTCCTATCAATTTGAATATATTTAATTAATTTTTTATTAAAAAAAAAGTCATTTTATTGAGTACCTAATATTTTCAAAATTTTCTATTGAGTTTCTATGCTTAAAATTTACTTTAGGGTAACATGAATGCTAACTTTTATTGTGTCTTTATATATGAAAAAAAGCTTAACAGTCTAATTATGTTTTAAGTTTCTTATACATTTTAGAGTATTTTTAATTGAACTTTTATTAAAAAAATAAATATGATGTATTTAAAATTAAGTTAAAAAGACTCTCTTATAATAAAAATTTAATTGAAAACTATAAAGACTATGCACATTATAAAAAAAAAAATAATGTGAAGAACATAAAATTTAATTAAGTAAAATTTATATCATGATGTATTCTTATTTTAAATATCTAATGGTTCTTTAAACTTAATCTTAGTATGTTTTTCTTTATCAAACATTGGGTTGAAACGTAGTTCATGACACTATTAAATAGGAAACTAGTGAGTTGAGAAACTTTTTCGTTTCTTCTCTTTTTGGTGAAAGGGACGAATGGTTGCCATTAAGCTATTATTTACTAGTTATAAAACTTCAATTTTCTTGTCATGAGCTAATGTGTGACAAACTTTTTTAAATTTTTTAATTTTTTCCTAAAAATTTATAAACTGCCATGTGTCAGTTTACCGTCGTGTTACCTGACAACTTACAATCATGACACATGGCAAAGATAATAATTGTTTTCAATTTAGTCTTCAATTTGATTTTTTGGTTCAATTTAGTATCCCAATTCTTTAAAACGATCCAATTTTGTTCTTTCCAAATTGAGACCAAATTAGTAAATAAGTTTAATTACAACTTATATATACATGTTAAAATAATTGTTTTGAATTTATACATCAAATCACTACACCTAAATATTTAAATTATTTTATTTTTTTACTAGTGTAAAAAATTACAAAGGTAAAAATATAAAAAATAAAAAAATTTAAGTATTTAGGTGAAGTGATTTGTAATTAAACTTATTTACTAAGTTGGTCTCAAATTGGAGAAGACAAAATTGGTCATTTTAAAGAATTTGGGTACTAAATTGAACCAAAAATTTAAATAGAGGACTAAATTGAAAACCACTATTACCACTGTCACGTGTCATGATTGTAAGCTGCCACGTGGCACGATAGTAAACTGACATGTGACAGTTTATAAATTTATAGAAACAAATTTAAAAATTAAAGAAAAAATTAAAAATTCAACAGCTTGACACATGTCTTGTACGGATATAATGTTAATTCCAACTAACAAAGAGGACCAAATTGAATCCTTTTGAATAATTGGGGTACTAAATTGAACAAACAAAAAATATGGGACCAAATTTGTAAGATCCACTAAATTTAATTAATTAAATAAATAATTAACTAATAAATGTGAGTAGTGGGAGCCTTTATGACATTAAATATTGACATATATGACATGGAAAAATATTAGCTTAAGTGGTTTAGAGCACTTAATTATGTGAGAGAACTTGGGTTTAAGTCTTATGTATGCCATTTATGTGTTATTTAATTTATTATTATTTTAATAATATGCTTGATCATGTCGAATGATAATATAATCTTAATTATAAAAATTATTGTGAAACATGAATTGGTTGAATGGTTGTGCGCTAATTTAGCATTGGCATGGTGATAGGTTCGAACCTTGGTAAGAACCAAATTAAGTTTTCTTTTTGCCAAAATTTTCTTTGGCATGAATATGAAAGGGCACAGGAACCCTGGCCAAGGAGCAGCCAAGAGGGGCTGAAAAATAGTTCATAATGATACATGAATGGCAATTACCACCAACATTAAACCATTTTCGTTTTGGCCAATTAACCCTAATTAAGGTACAATTAAAGAGGCAAATTAAGGGTGAGAGAAGGGTTGGTTGAGGGCTGCCATTGTTCTGCAAATTAGAGAGAAAATTCAGAGTAAAATTGGTGTTGTTGAGTGAAGCATAGAGGCTGAATTGAAAAGAACTAAGGCAAGCCATTGGGAGCAAGGGAGAATCAAAGGCTATTCAAGTTTAAGTAAGGAATCTAGGTTAGGGGTGTTTTCATTGCGTTAAGTGTTAAATTATTGCATGAATTGTGTAATGCATGTATATTGATCCTGTACCCTCTGATTTCCCTGGATTTCGTGAGTTTCTGGAATTTTTTCAGAAACCGCCTAGCGGATGAGACGACACATCAATTCCTGCATAATTCTGAGTTCCTGCAAAGGAACTGCCTGACGGTAAGGTCCCGACCGCTAGGCGACACATGACTAATTCACCCAGTTCCTGGGTTTTTGTTTGAACTGCTTGGTGGTGATGAATACCCGCCAGGTGACATGAGCCATGTTGGCTCGATTTTTATGTTTTCTGGGTTCTAGGCAAATTTTGATAGGTGGAAAAGGGTGTTTAACCATAAATTGATTAAAAGGAGAGAATTAATTGTGAAATTACAGTGTGTGCAAGGGAATTAAGTGATATTGGTTATATATGAATAATAGGATTGGTAGATTAGGGGTTTTTGGTGAATGGAGTAAAATTAAATTTGGTTTGCATTGGATTTGTTGCGAATTGTAGTTAGAATGGAGTACTTGCACCACTGTTATCATGTTCATGTGCGAGACGACGAAGACAGGAAGAGGATTGCACTGGGGAACTTTGGGAAGGGGCGTTGCAGGGCTCGAGATTCTGGATTTTTTCTAGAATGGCAGGCATCGCCTGACAGGACGAGACTTGCCGCCAGGCGCCAGTTAGTAGTAGTGGAGCTACAAGACTGTGAGGTGCAGTGAGGAATTGGGCTCTTGTTTCAGTCCAGAATAGAACATGAATAATGGATTTTGTGATACCTTCGAGTAAGTAATAATAAAATTCACTAATGCATGAAATAAGGTATTGGAGTTTAACTTAGGATTTGATTTGGGTTTGGAGATATAGGGAGGCAAAGAAAGTATAGAAGAGGTAGTTGAAACATAATTGGGAATAAATGTTGCACAACCTAATGTGTCATTAATCATTCTGAGATGTTGCTTAAGTTTAAATAGGGATTAAAGGAGGTGGGACGAAGGTCGTAGTATATGACATGATACTAATAACTAAGAAATGGATACTTAGTAAGTCAGATTTAAATGGTTGTAATTTGCTTGGACTGAATTTAATTAATCATCCTGTGGCATGTTGGATTAGGTCATAGTTCATACCTAAACTGTGGTGAGGTGAGTGTGAATTATGGGATTGTAGTGCATAATTGGAGTACTCAACTTAGAGAGCCAAGTTGAGGGGGAAAGGTTAGAAAGTGGGAAAAGGCACTGTGATGTTTTAGACCAGTAATCTCCTTGAGTTGTGGCTCAGAACGTATCCCTTGAGTTGTGGCTCGGGATAGGAGTTAAACACGTGACATTCCTTGAGTTGTGACTCGGAATGACATCTCTTGAGTTGTGGCTCAGAATGACATATCTTGAGTTGTGGCTTGGGATGACGGATGAACACGAGGAACTCTTGAGTTGTGGCTCGGGTTGGCGAGTGTTACCGGTGTGAGTGTGCGTGTTGTGGCATGTACGGATGGGTCCAGTTAGATTGCCCTCCTCAGTATTAAGCTAACGAGTTTGATAGTCTTGGGACGTTATGAATGTTATTCGTATTGGAAACTCCACTTGGCGTTATAGAGTTTGGTCCGTAGCATGGTTTTCTGCACGTGCTCTACCAGTTGTGGCTGGTAGGTGTGGCAGCAAGACACCTTGAGGTACTCATCAGAAGACGTAGAACACGGGTGACATGGTGGTGGCCTTGTTGTGTGGAACAAAGGATACAAGTTCCTTTGGTGTGATTGAAATTATATGTTTTGTATGCATATGTTTTATTCTGTTAGCTCACACTATCTGCTTGTGTTTGGCGATGATCATGTATTGCGTTACACGTGAGCAGATGATGTTGCAGGTGGATCTGATGAAGCATAGAGCTGGAGCGGGGCTAGTCTAGGAAAAGAATTTTCAGAGCTTTATGTTTTATGTTTTAAATAAATTGTAATAATTTCTATTACTAGATTTTGATAATTGTAATGGAGGTTATAATTATGGTTTAAAGTTTATTTTATGAGGTATTAAAGTTTTAAATTTCTCGCGTTTTTGGGAAATGGTATTTCAATAATTGGAGTTTAATTAGTATTTCTTTATTTTATTATTTAAATTCGTAATATCCGGTCGGGATGTTATAAAATTGAACTTAACAAAAAAATTGGGGTACCAAATCAATAATTATACCTATAATTTATTAGGCGTGACTATCAACATGTTGATGTCTTTAAGTCATAATGAACAATAATTTCCTTCCATAATCTTCTTCAACCTTTTGGCATAAACTTTTGTTGGTTAAAATTTAATGAATTCAATAAAAAATGTTTATTATGGTTTTTTTATAAAAATGGGTAAATTTTTGGAAGAAATTACAAAATTGGGTAGATTTTAAAAATATTATAGAGAGTAAGCAAGTTGTGCAGGGAAGTCGCAATTTTACACATAGAATTCGTGTACTCCTCTAACGAGTTTTATAAGTCAATACATCAACACGCACAATATATTTGTCTTATCAAAAGTCATGTGGGTGGTATACGACTTCCACATGAATGTCATCCTAGTGGTAAACAACTTAAAATTTAAAATTAGAAGTCATTAAGGAGAGTTGAATTTGAAGAGTGAGAGAACCAAGAGAGCATTGAAAGAGTTATGGGAGACAAAGATGAAAGAGTCAAAAGAGAAAGCCCAATGAATGAGGTAGAAATAAGAGAAAAAGAAGTGTTGACAGGTATTCTAAAACGAGAAGGGAATCGAGAATTTGGATTAAGGAACATAAAAAAGGCTTTGGTGAAGTACATAAAGGCTTTAGATCTATGCCCATTAAAATGATGTTTGTCTTTAACAAAGGGGAAGAAACCAAGTCTATCATAAGTCATGCATGCCCCTCCTTAATGACTTCTAATTTTAAATTTGAAGTCGTTTACCACCAAGACGACATCCCTGTGAAAGTCGTATACCACCCACATGACTCCTAATAAGACAAATCTCTTGTGCATGCTACTGTATTGACTTATGAAACTCATTAGAGGAGTACACAACTTATATGTGTAAAATTGTGACTCCCTACATGACTTGCCTACTCTTTGTAATATTTTCAAAATCTATCCAGTTTCGTAATTTCTTTTGAAAACTTACCCATTATTGTACAAAAACCATTTATTATATATATATATATATATATATATATATATATATATATATATATTTATAAACACACACACATTTACCTAACCAAACTAACAAGCAATGTTATCAAATCATATGAAATTTTGAGATTGAACCAAAACTCAAGCATTACCTTCCATTTTCCAACCTAAAATTCTTGAGTTTGAACATACATTTTTGAGTTTGTGATCTTCTTAATGTAGAAACAACAAAGAGCCATGAATGTGTAAACAAAGAAGGGTTGTAGAGAAAAGAAACATGTAGTAGAATCTGTAATTTCACTGCAACCTTATACATAAAAGCAAAGAAGCAACAAAAAATCATCATGTCAACTACAAATATAGTGTTGTTATGTTTGTGCTTAAGCATATTACATTGGAAGTGATATTTTAGATTGAAAACATGCAATTACAAAGATACATGCAAAGAATCCTCCTTGCTAATTGTTTATAACATAGACGAAAAAATGAACATTATGAGAAAAGAAAAAACTTTTGTGCAAAATTTGTAAACTAAAACAAAGAAAAAAAGACAACAAATATTATAAGGAAAACACATAAATTGTTGATGGTAATGTGACCATAAGCAAAGGAAAGGATTCACTTGAAAGACTTGGAGGACCTATGACAATGTCTAAAGCAAGGAAAATAGAGGAACCTCTTCAACGAGTGTTGCCCTTATTATTTGAATACAAGCCCACATTTCAAGGAGAAAAGACCAAGGTGGTGAATTGCATCATGGCCCAAATGGAGGAGGACTAACGCACCACTTTGCTTCAATTTTTAAGTGATTAGTTTGTTTAAATAATGACCCAATCCTTTGTAAAATTGGCTAACTAAATTATGTTTTTGGTTATTCAATCAATGGGCTTTAGTTTGGTTTATTTCAATTTGTAATATAGGTCTAATTGGCAACTTAGGCATTAACCTTTCGGAGACCAAGATGATGCATAACTGAATGTTTTTGGGTGACTTTTGGTTGTCATAATTTCAGTTGTAATCAAACATTAAGTAGTGAGACTATTATTAGCTTAAGTGAGATGTAATTGTAATTAATGGCTAAAGTTTCTATATTAGCTGAATCATTTTTATCATGAGACAAGTTGAGTTTAGAAAATTAGAGTTTATCTTTTTTATTTTGGTGAGAATGATACTCCTCGATTCTTGAGTGATTCAAGAACCTTTGGTTATATAAAAGGACTTCCCCATCCTCTGTGTGTTGTCTCCCTTGGAAGAGTGATTCTTTCTTTCTACCTTTCATATTCACTTCTTATTCCTCATTCACTCGAATTATAAAAAAAATGCACTTTTGTATAGATTTATCTCGTGGTCATATCTTTATTTCTACTAGCCCAAATTAAGTGATTCTTAAACTTAAATTGAAGTTCAAAACGTGAAACTTTATCTTGTTTTGGAATCACCTCAATTGGAGTTATATATCTCGAGATATGAGCATTTCTAAAATACTATCTAACCTGAAGTTTCAACCACTTTCCAATCCACTCTCACTAATTTTCTAAATTTCCTATATGGTTCTTTCCCTAAAGATCTTACGTTAGCCCTTGTGCAAATGGTGTTTACATCAATTATTCTTTTAAATCACAGAATGATGATAGAAAAGATCACAGATGGAGGTCTTTGTCCACCATTAATTTGAAATTTGGATATGTAAACATTAGTCCATTACCAATCCAATGCACGACCTATAAAGTATCCATGTATCACAATATTTTATCTTCACTAATATTGATTGGTTTTTTCAATGCGGGCTAAAGGCCGGACCTAGTCGACTCTGGTTGAATCTTCTAGTGTTGATTCAGATTGAGAGTCGAGATGAGTCATTTTGGATTAAAGGTCGAACTATTAAAAAAGAAATTAAATTATTTTATTCAAACAAAAAAAAATTGAAATCTAAGGTATTTCAACTACTCATTCCAAACAAATTATTTAAGAAATGAAGAAAATTCAAGTGAAAATAATTCAAATACTATGTATTTCATATTATTGAAATTGTTAAGATTCATCGTTCAAACACAAGATTTGAGTTTGGTTACCTCATTAATTCACTTATTTCTATTACGTCAATATTAATTACTACTACAAACATTCTTGTTCTTATTTATAATTATAATTATATGTCTCATTATTAAAGATATTTGAGATTTTTTTTCCTTTTTTCCTTTTTTAATATTTCAATATTTCAATGTTGGATTAATTTTTAGTTTAAATTTGATACAATGTTATTTTTTGGAATTAATTAGAACATGTTCTTGTTTATAAATAGACTTTTGGTTCACCCGCACTTTGGCAGCAAATGCTTGTCAAAAAGTATTTGTAAAGAATTGAGGAGATTATGATTTATTATTGAAAATTTTAAGTCTTTATTGGTTAACCGAAAGTTTGGAATTTCACATTTGTTTCACTAATAATATGTAAAGAGAATTATCTATGGTATTTTTATCTCATATTCGTATTTTACTTTTTTCTTATATAACTTTAAACATTTTGTTTATCTATTTTATATCCTTATTTTAATCTTAATTATATAATTTAAAACTAATAAAAATGAAAATAAACTACTAACTAAACTACATACATTTTTAACACCAAAATACTCTTTAAATTATTCACATCTTTTAATAATAAAATACGTTACAAATGATTTATTATTAATTTTATTCATGTTTTTCAACATATACATGCTTCTTTTACTTTTTCTTTCTCGTGATAGATAAAAAAGAACGAAATATGGTGAAATCTAGCGTAAACAAGTAGAGACGAGAAGAGAGGAAAAGAAAAAGAAAGAGAAAGGGGAAAAAAATTCCAAAAGATAAAAAGTGTAAAATTTTGATAAACGTGGAAGAGATCGAAAAGAGAAAAAAATAAATAAAAATCTGGATAACGATTAACAAACACCTTCTTCTAACGACCTTGTCACCTCTCCTCGATTCATCCTATGACGATGAAACATTGAAACCCAATTCCACAAACCTTAAACCAAATCCTTAAATCCACAAAATAAAATGGCTTTAAGAAGTTCCTTTACCTTTCCACGCTCTACTTTCTTCCACCAACACTCTCAATCCACCTATGCTTCTTCCAGATTCTTCGTCTCAATCTTGCTCCCCAAACCCACTTCACTCACCTGCATTCACGAATCCCACAAAGATATGCACTTGGCACCATCTTTTACCAAGAGGAACCTCAACTTCACTCTTCTTCTCACAATGTTTCTGTGGGCTCAGCCTGTGCCGTTGCCAAATATGGGTGATGCACTCTTATTGGCTCAAGAATTGGAGCTTCAGAGATACACTGATTCCAATCAAGGTTTCACTCTTCTTACACCCTCTTCTTGGGCTAAGGTAATCTAAACTACTCCCTTTTCAGTTTGAAACTTCAAACTATCACAGTTAAATATAGCACTAAACCTGTTTAGGTGAACAATATTGGAGAAGTTGATTACATTTAACAATGTTACATGTCAATTCAAGAATAATAAAGTTATTGGCATAATCAAGTTAATATCAGAAACACTGAAATTCATTTTGAGGTATTAATTTAATACAGATAATATTAGAGAGACCGAAAACTTGTTTAACCTATAATAATGTTATCATCATCATAATAATATAGGAAACACTCTTAACTTGACATCCTTTTATGGCAAGTGTGTAAAACCAGAAGAAAAAAAGCCATATCATGAATAATGGTATGTGTTTTTGTCCTAAAGGAATAGTCTTTGGTTTAACAGGTTGATAAAGCAGGGGCAACTGTGTTGTTTGAAGAGCAAAATATGGGAAGTAACAATATTGGGGTTGTTGTAAGCCCAGTTCGTCTTAAGTCTCTTGAAGAGTTCGGGACACCTCAGTTCGTTGCTGATAAGCTCTTACAAGCCGAAAAACGTAAGGTAAACTATTCTTTTATGATCATTCTACATTCATAGAGCCTTTTAGCATGAGCATAACGAGTTAAACTCACTTTTTTTCAAATGTTGACCATTTCATTTTTCAAAGTCCGTGTTATCATAGTAAAACATGTGTTAGTGTTATTAGAATTGGCGGGTAGAGATAAAATGATTGTGTGATGCATTAACTTTTGTTGTTATTGCTTTGACATTCAGGAAAGTACAAAGGAGGCTGAATTGATTACAGTAGCAGAAAGATCAGGAGAGGGAGGGTTGCAAATTTATGAATTTGAATACAAGGTGGATAGTACTCGTGGAGGGATGAAGAGGATATTTTCTGCAGCATTTGTGGCCTCAAAGAAGCTCTATCTTCTAAACATTGCTCACTCTGATAAACCAGAGAGTCCTCTTGACCCGCATAAGAGAATAATTTTAGAGCAAGTACTCCATTCCTTTGATGCAGCAGCTTAAACTGTGGCGTATGAAAATTTCCTTCTTCTGATTTTTTCTATTCTTTCTTGAGTTTTGATTTGATTCCCAAGTTATGGCTAATGAGTTATGTTCGAGTACTTACATGCTACTTCGACATGATATTTAGTTAAAGGGCAAAAACAGAAAAAGGTTTATGTATTACAGTATATTTACTCGTGATTCATCAGTTTTTGCTTCATTATTTTGTGTTGATGAACTGCCATTTACGTATTTAGGTGCCGATTCCAAATTGATTTACTAAGTGGATGCTCGTACGTGATTAATATTTAAGGTAAAGTTTGTATTCTATTCATTTACTGTAATTTAATTATATTTTTAATTACTGTGATGGTTGCTCTTTAAGTTTGCTTTATCTCCAATGGTTATCCCAGAGAGAAAAAGAATGTCAAAATAGACATGGTTGTGCACTGAATTTCAAATTTGCAAAATCTGAGAATATACTCATTGTCAACTCATCTTAAGTTTTTGGACTTCACATACAACAAGCCAAATCTATAAAAGTCTACTTGTATCACTGATATAAACAAAGAGACATTAGACTCAAGTAGTGTGTGTACATAATGTTGTAAGTGTACAAAACGACATGGTAATGATGATCTATAGAACAAATTGACTGATCATAAGGTTGTTGTTGAGATTGATTACTCTCCAGTGTCGTACTGTTAGAAAAAGATGCAAAATGTAAGATAAATAAAAATAAATTATGAGATTTATTAAGAAGTAAACTTACATCATCATCATCGGAGGATTGTTGCGGAGGTGATATGTAGCGGATAGTACGGTTAATGTACCACTCCATGTAAGTTGTGTTATCACGCAAGTGACCATTACCACCGAACGGGATACCTTGAATGAGACGATTATGTCGATCATTCCACATTGCTATCCACTTTTGATGATATTGTGGCCAACATCTATCTGTTCTGCCTCTCATATCTTCTTTGTGCAGTTGATCTAAGTTTAATGGATCGATTGGAATATTTTGTCGAAACCCAAATTGTCGCATTACCCGATCAACTTGATGGAATTCTACTGTGGCAAAACAGATCAAAGGAACTACAGCCCGACTAACAGGAGAAACTTCAACATTAGTCACAACATTAATCAAGGGAGAGACATCGTCCTTGCGGTAAGGAGTCCACAAAAACTGTAAAAATTATCATTAGTATGAGTGAAAAAATGATGTAAACATTATGGTGATAAGTAAGGTTTAATTGAGAACCTGTTTCGGCTGTAATTCGTCCAACGTTCTCCTTATTGAAGTGACTGTATTTGAGGATGTGTGTTGCTTTTGCGTTGATGCACGACACCACCTTTCAAAAAGAATACATGTTTTTTTTTTCAGAACAGGGAAGTTATAATTGATTAAAACTTCAACAAGGGGAAGCAACTATATTCATAAAAATATACCTTTTTGCGAGTGGAAAACCAAGTCCGGCGCCAATATCATCAAAAGTTAATGGCTCAATAGATGGGGAAAGGCATTTGATGCGTTCCCAAGCCCAACACTGCAAAAGTAACATGCAGCCTCCAATATTGTCTTGATTGAAGTCAATTCCGCGATCTAAAGCTCGATAAAGACATGCTAAAACAGCCGAACCCCAACTATAATTCGAGACTTTGTTCAAGTCAGCCAACAATAATAAATACATGAGATGAACACGACTTGCTGATGTATCTGGCATAAGTAAACTCCCAATCAATGTAAAAATATGTGCTCGTGCATATTGAGCGACAACATCATCAGTAGCATAAGCAGGTAACTGCTGAAAGTTATTGTTTAACCAAGATAGTTTTATTGTGTTTCCTCTGACCACATCTGGGGGAGGTATCGACCCCAACAACGTTTCACACAATGGCACCAAGTTACCACTGCTTACTCCAGTCACAGGTTCTCCATCAATCGGAAGACCAAATTGCAGGGCAACATCTTCCAATGTGACTGTTGATTCTCCATGTGGAAGATGAAAGGTATGTGTTTCTGTTCTCCACCTCTCCACTAACGCTGTGATCAAATGGTGGTTGATGTCGATATTTGTCAAGGTCAGTACATGTCCAAATCCAGCAATATCTATCAAATTTCGTACTCTTGGATCAAGAAAATCGACATGCTTCGTTACCCAAATGGCATGTCGTCTTGGACGAAGGAGTCTTTCTTTGCCTTCCCAAATAGTCTGAGTGACGTGTTTGTGTTGCAGACGCAATACAGACATATTACGAGGAAGACACCGGTTGGAAGCCATTCTCTACAAAATTTAGCCTGAGAAAAATAATACAGGAATAATAATATGTAAAAAAAAACTATGTATCATATTTTGCATAAATTACTTACTAATGAAAAAAAAATTTATAGGCATTGCAAGTTCAAATTAATTTTTGTCAAAAAGAAACCAAATTTATATATTCATGGTAACCAATAATTATCGGTTGGAAAAAAAATAGTGCTGTATACATTGATATTATGCAACCTTCACTGTTAATAGCTGAACTTGATCTCAACAACAAAAAAAGGTAAAAATCATACACTAGAACAGTTCGCTTTAGGCAATATTTTGACTACTATTTATCTGAAAAGATAAGTTAATTTCTTTTATATAATCTATCATTAGCTCAAATTCAGAGTATAGTTAATAAAAATTTTACGAATAAAGGAAAAACAATTAACGAAATTAAATAGTTTATGATACTCTTTCTTTATGTCTGTTATGAGAACTTTTACTCTGCAAAGTTCAATCGAAATGACAAAACCTAAAGAAACGAATTTTACAACAGAGAAAACTGTTGTAAAATTTCTCTACAGATTCTATCAACTAAAAACTGTACCAAAATTTACGGGTGGTGAAAACTTACTTGTGGCCTTAGTTGCGAGTGACGAAGATCTATGCTGTGATTTGGCCCAGAGAAAGCACCAGTTTTCCGAGTATCGTGTGCGGTTGTGATCTATTGCAGGCCAAAAATTAAGCGAGTGCAAGAGAACTACGTGAAGGGAATTGGAGTTGCAGATCTGAGATACATGACTACTTAAAGAGTAAAGGAGAGGAAACGTTGAATGCGATTTTCTTCCAAAACACTGTCAAACAATAAATTTCATCCTTCCCACTCACTGTATACTTTCACGCGTCTGCCAATGTCAGGGAATCTCTGCCAAACCTTTCTTCAATGGTGTCAATTAACACTGCGACGAACTGTACCAGTGTCTGGAGATGGAAGAAAGCAACCCAGCAGAGAAAACGCGTGATTATGCAGTATTGAAGTTGTGCCGCACCATAACGACTTTTAATGGAAAGTCGTGCCAAGATCATGAAGTCGTGTCATGTACGTCCGACTTCACTTTTGGTTGGAAGTTGTGCCACGTGCTTACGACTTCATTTTGTGGTCCACCTTTGAACGACTTTTTCCATGTGCTTGCGCGTTCACTTTGGGAATAAGTCGTATAACCCTGTAACGACTTTTGCGTAGGCATTGGGAATTGGTTTTCCTGATTGAGAAAAAAGTCATGTACTGTGTAAGGATAACGAGTGATGATGGGATTAGAATGAAAGTGAAGTTTATTTTAATTAGTAAGTGTGATATATTATTAAATATTAGAGATATTATTGTGATCACAAACAAACTGTGATACCATAATGTTCTGGTGTAGCATAGTTGAATCTGTTGCCTACTTTTTTATATATGGTAGTTGTGCTAGATGGCTAATAGCAATCAATTAAGAATCTGATAGTTGAAAATATTTTGAAGTAATGATAAATAAAGATCAAATTTTTTATTCTACATTTATTCAATACGAATAAATATATATCTTTTCTATTTTGAAGTATAAAATAAATTAAAATGAACCAAGGAAAAAACTTTAAAATATTAATATCTTGTCAAGTGTTAGAAAAAGTGTAGGAAAATTGAAATATTTTATATTATCGTGCATGTTTTCATAACCATTTCATATATAATCTGGTCAACGAGTTTAGGAATAGCAGTAATTCATAAACGTTGTGGCTATGTTTATTTTAATAAGTGGATTGTGATGGAAATTAGAGAAAAACAACACAAAGTGGAGGTTTTTAAATTAAGAAATAAAAATTAAGAATGGAGAATAAAATACAATTAAGAAAAAAGAATAAAATTAAAAAAAAAGTTTGTAACTAAAATATTGTTACAATTATATTTTTAACTTAAGCTAGAAAACTTTGTTAAATATTTTGACAAAATATTCAAAACTCAAAGTTAGTTCATGGTTATATTTACTTCCAATATTAATCTTTACAATTACGGTTCAATAGGTGTCAAATTCACAAACTTTGACCCAATTTAATAATTCTTTTCTTTTATGTGGTCCTTACTATATTGAATAAGTGACTAAGTAGAACAAATTCTGAAAATTCTTACATGAAAAGGGGTCCAAAGTTTTATCCAAAATAAATCCGCACAAAGCCCATTCAATTCATAATTTTTTATTTTTAATTTTATCATTGATTTTTAACTAATAATTTTGTTATTAATTTATATTTAATAACTTTATTATCAATATTTTATAAATTTATTTTTATTATTATTACTATTATTCTTAGGGTTATTATCTTTATTATTATGATTATTATTTTATAATTTCGTTGTTATTAATATTTTCATTATTATTTTATATTTTTTATTGTTAATATTGTTATGTTATTATTGATATTATTATTATTATCGCTTTATAAATCTATTAATATTTTTTCTAATTTTTATTTTTATTATTTTATAATTTTATTACTATTAATATTATATTTATGTTATTATTATAATTATGTTTTATAAATTTTATTTTTATGGTTAGCACACTATAAAATAGTAAAATCATTTTTGGCATGTTGTCTTTCCGTGACTTTCATTTCAATAACAAGGGATACTTAAAAGCAATAATCCCCACAAATTCATAGTCCAAAATCCATGTCTTTTTGTTGAAACAATCAAGATCAATAATCAGAGTTATGTATGGATTGAATTTTCAATGAACCTTATATCTAAATAATTGAATTTGATTTCTGATCTAAATTTTTTTTTCAGTAAAATTTGTTTGGATATTTTTTAAAATATTTGGTTCAAGATTTAAATTTAGTCCAAATATTTGGATCAAATTCAAAATTCAGAATTTATTTTTTATAAAAGAAATTTAGGGCTGACAGATAGAATTTGGCACAATTTTGGTCGGAGCCAACTCAACCGAATTTCAGCATGGTTGGATGTGACCAACTCAGCCAAATTTGGACGAATTTCGATCAGGGTCGACTTAGCCTAATAAGTCCAAATCTCGGTCAAGACCAACTCGGTAAAATTTGGTTGCATACGACTGAATTTAGGTTGGGGATGACGTGGCCAAATGCGACCAAATTTGGGGTAGCACCGATTCACCAAAATTTCGGTTGGGGTTGACTCAGTTGAATATGGTCAATTTTTGTCCGGGACTGACTTGACTGAATAAGACTAAATTTAGGCTAGGGCTGACTAGGCCAAATTTCGGTCGAGGCTGACTCGACTGAATTCGGATGAATTTCGGTTGGGACCAACTCGGTTGAATACTATGAAATTTTGGTCGTGACTGCCTTGGCCAAAATGACCAAATTTTGTTTGAGGCCAACTTTGGCGAATACTACCAAATTTGGGCCAAGACCGATTCAGCCAAATTCCATCGGGGCCGATTCAACTGAATTCGGCTGGAGTCAACTAGACTAAATACAGCCAAATTGTGGTCGACTCTGAATCGATCGAATATGGCCAAATTTAGATCGGGGTGAACTCGACCGAGTACAAAAAAATTTGGTCAAGGGTCGATGATGAGTTCATATTTATGCCCTCATTTAATGTTTAATTCTGGATTTTTATTGGATTTTGGTTCTTAAAATATTGATTTAATTGGGATTTCCTATAATTGGGTTTATTGAGCATGAGATACAAAAACATGTTAAAAATTACTTTTTTGTTGCATAAATGTTCTTTGGATATTTTGAAATGTGTGAGTGCAGTTGCAACTAAGTTGAGTTCATTGAGGTGTGGAAATAAATTGCTTAAAGCTTCATGCCACCTTAAAGATAAATCCAAGAATAAGAAATTATCAAAATCACAAAAATCCAAGCTAAGCATTGCATGAAAACGACAAAAAAGCTTGAAAAAGTGAAGAAGTTTGATTAAGCTAAGAAGAGAGCAACAAAAAATTGGACCTTGTGGTTTTCTTTATCTTTATGATAGAAGATAATTTGGGAAAAATATATCTTTAGATATTTTATTTGATATTTTTAAATAATTATCTTATTTAATTATATCATAAAATATTAA
>Ga0214544_1006516_pt1 | contig 21463 bp, 21 predicted proteins | sample CNSS3metaG_FD_160074 | JGI IMG/M metagenome (GOLD analysis project Ga0214544, IMG submission 160074) | Root nodule microbial communities from cowpea collected in UCLA plant growth center, Los Angeles, California, USA - CNSS3 | ecosystem: Host-associated > Plants > Roots > Nodule | place: USA...
ACCACCCTTGCCGACCCCCCCCCCCTTACGAGGCACCATTAACACCATCTCTGATGGCTTCGCAAGTGGAGGCTTCACCTCGTCTGCCAGAAAGAGACACCTCCGCCATATACAATCCATCAACCATATCACTCATTCCCACCACAGACGCCGTATACCCCCCATCGTATTCACGGATGACGACTTCCACGGCCTCGACCACCAGCAGGATGACCCCATGGTCATCACCATTGAAATCGAAAATTATGCCGTTAAGAAAGTCCTTGTGGATCAAGGCAGCTTAGTTGACATCCTCTACTGGACCACCTACCAAAGATTACAACTTCCTGACACCGCCATGATCCCATATGATGAGCCCATATACTGCTTTTCTGGCGAACAAGTATCCACCCGGGGCTACATAGACCTCCATACCGTCTTTCGGGAAGGAAACAAAACCAAAATCATCCCAATCCGCTTCCTTATAGTCGATGCGCCAACATCCTACAACATACTCCTGGGCCGTCTTTCCCTCAATACACATGGCGCAGTCGTCTCTACCCCTCACTTGGCCATGAAGTTCCCCGCCCCATCCGGTGACATCCTGACCATACACTGTGACCAACGCTTGGCACGCGAGTGCTATATGGCAAGCTTAAGACCACAACTCCCAATCCAACAAACCAACCATATCGAACGACCCCCTGATTCCCGCATAGCCCTATCCGGTGAGGACCTTGACCCAAGAATAGGCCGAGATGTCCGCCTCGAACTAGTCGAGGACACCACTCCTCTGGAGCTCCCCAATGGCCACTCCATTAACTTTGGCACCGGTTTAAACTCTGATGAGCGTGCCATAATCACACCCATCCTCATCAATAACACAGATCTTTTCGCCTGGTCAGCCGCCGACCTCCCTGGAGTAGACCCCCAGGTGGCATCCCACAAGCTTTCCATATATAAAGAAGCCCGCTATGTATCCTAGAAAAAGTGCAAGCTTGGGGAAGAACGTCGACAAGCGGCCAAGGTGGAGGCCGACAAGTTACTGAGTGCAAGGTTTATAGAAGAAGCTCAATACACCACTTGGCTTTCTAACGTTGTCTTGGTAAAGAAGGCCAATGGCAAATGGCGGATGTGCGTAGACTACACAGACTTGAATAAGGCGTGCCCTCGCGACGCCTACCCCTTACCCAACATCGATCGACTCGTAGACGGCGCGGTAGGAAACAAGGTGCTTAGCTTTTTAGATGCATATTCAGGTTATAACCAAATCCCCATGGCCACAGCAGATATGCACAAGACCGCCTTCATCACAAACGATGCCAACTACTTCTATAGGGTCATGCCCTTTGGCCTCAAAAACGCTGGGGCAACTTACTAGCGACTAATGGACAAAGTCTTCAGCCATCTAACAGGACACTATGTCGAAGTCTACGTCGATGACGTGGTTGTCAAGTCCCCAAGCCATCATCAACATGCTAAAGACTTGGAGGCAGTGTTCTCCGCCCTGTGCCAATATAACCTACGCCTAAATCCCGATAAATGCGTATTCGGCGTCGACCGGGGTAAATTCCTTGGTTTCATGCTAACCCAACGCGGCATAGAGGCTAACCCTGAAAAATGCAAGACTATCATCGAAATGCGCAGCCCCACTACTGTCAAAGAAGTCCAACGCCTAATCGGCCGCCTCACGGCCATTTCTCGCTTCCTACCCAAACTAGCGGAACAAACTCAACCCATAATCCAGCTCCTAAAGAAATCCGTCTGGTTCACGTGGACTGATGATTGTGAACAGATCTTCCAAAAACTCAAAACAACCCTAACCTCACCCCCCATCCTCCACAAACCAGACACCAGCCAACCCATGCTGGTATATATCACGGCCACCGACTATACCGTCAGCGTAACCCTTGTTCAAGAAGTAGAAGGCACACAACATCCTGTGTATTTTGTGAGCAGAACACTACAAGATCCTGAAACCAGGTATCAGATGGTAGAAAAACCAGCCCTATCCTTGGTCCACGCAGCACGCCACCTACGCCCATATTTCCAAAACCACACCATAACCATCAAGACCGACTACCCAATCCAAAAAATATTACAAAAGCCGGATCTAGCCGGACGCATGTCATCATGGGCCGTGGAACTGTCAGAATTCAACATCCGCTATGAACCCCACGACCCCATCAAAGCCCAGTGTCTCTTAGACTTCGTCAATGACCTACAACAAACACCCGTTGAGGACCAGTGGACGCTTCATGTAGATGGCTCCTCAAACCCAAGGGGTGCCGGCGCTGGCATCGTCTTAGAAGGCCCCAATGACATCCTCATCGAGAAATCCCTTCACTTTACTTTCAAAACATCAAATAACCAAGCCGAGTACGAAGCTATCCTCGCCGGCCTTTCCCTAGCCCGTGAAGTCGGCGTGAAGAAGTTAACATGCAAAACCGACTCCAAACTCACTATAGGTCATCTAAATGATGAATTCCAAATCAAAGACCCCATCCTCCAACAGTATTACCATCTAGTCCGTGCAATTATTCAATCCGCCTTCAAACAAGTCCGCGTCGAACACATCCTGAGAACCGACAACGTCAGGGCCGACATCCTTTCCAAACTAGCCAACACCAAACTCAGAAACCGTAATCGATCCCTACTACAGCAAACACTCTCCACACCTTCCATCACACACACTTGCCAAATATTAACCCACACCCCAGCAAACAACATCACCCCCTCCCAAACCCAAAACTGGACCACCCCCTATATTCAATACCTTAAAACCGGTAACCCCCCCTCGACGCAGACAAAACTTGGCCGGCTAAAGCCGCCAGGTACAACATGTTAGGCGACGACCTCTACAAACGCGGATACGGCCAACCCCTACTTAAATGTGTCACGGCAGAGCAACCCCAATATATCATCAAAGAACTACACGAAGGAATTTGTGGTTATCATTCAGGCGCACGCACCATGGCTACAAGAGTTCTCAGAGCCGGATACTTCTGGCCCACTATAGAAGCAAACTGCCAGGATCATGTCAAGAAGTGCAAGCCATGCCAGAAGCACGACAACCTTATTCATCAAAAACAGGAACAACTACACCACATATTATCCCCATGGCCATTCGCTAAGTGGGGAATGGACATCCTCGGCCCATTCTCACCCGGCAAGGGGCAAGTAAAATTCCTCATAGTAGCCGTTGATTATTTTACCAAATGGATCGAGGCCAAGCCGCTAACCACCATCACGACCCAGTAAGTCCAGCAGTTCGTGTGGAAGGACATTATATGCAGATATGGTGTACCACATACCATTATAACCGACAATGGCCGACAATTTATCGACAAAGAGCTAGCCAAGTTCTACACCGGCCTAGGCATCAAGCACATAACGAGCTCTGTAGAGCATCCACAAACTAATGGGCAAGCAGAGGCAGCAAATAAAGCTATCCTCGTGGAGCTGCGCAAGAGGTTGGATACCGCAAAAGGCCGATGGCCTGAAGAGTTAATAGAAGTACTATGGGCTTACAGATGCACCCCCCAATCATCAACAAACGAATCCCCATTCATCCTAGTCTACGACGCAGACGCCATGATACCAGTAGAAATTGGCGAACCATCCCTACGCCGAGAACTATACGACCCAACCCACAACAACCAAAATATGGCCTTACATCTCGACCTCCTACCCGAACTCAGAGAAAAAGCCCAAATACTCAATCTAGCTGCCAAACAACGAGCTGCAAGGAAATATAACGCAAATCTACACCCACGATCATTTGTTGTCGGGGACCTAGTATGGAGAATGACCAACAGTGCTAGAAAGAAGGATGGCAAGTTCTCCGCCAATTGGGACGGCCCGTATCGCATACGAGAGGATGCAGGAGGAGGGGCTTATCGCCTAGAACAATTATCTGGGGAAGAGATTCCCAACACATGGAATATATCCCACCTCAAATTCTACTACAGCTAAATATGTATTGTAATTGAACCAATACTTGTAACCCCGGGTGTACTCTTTTTCCTCACTTGGTCTTTTTTCCCTAAGGAGGGTTTTGGCCAAGGAGGTTTTAACGAGGCACCCCTATTCAATAAATAAAAAAGAGGGTTCCCTACTTTATGACTCTATGTCTTTACTCTTGGTTAATACGTTTAAGTTCCCCACCCTTACCCCAAGTAAGCGCCCTGGGTCGAACACCCTTTACTCTTGGTTAATTCGTTTAAGTTCCCCACCCTTACCCCAAGTAAGCGGCCTGGGTCGAACACCCTTTACTCTTGGTTAATTCGTTTAAATTCCCCACCCTTACCCCAAGTAAGCGGCCTGGGTCGAACACCCTTTACTCTTGGTTAATTCGTTTAAGTTCCCCACCCTTACCCTAAGTAAGCGGCCTGGGTCGAACACCCTTTACTCTTGGTTAATACGTTTAAGTTCCCCACCCTTACCCCAAGTAAGCAGCCTGGGTCAAACACCCTTTACTCTTGGTTAATTCGTTTAAGTTCCCCACCCTTACCCCAAGTAAGCGGCCTGGGTCGAACACCCTTTACTCTTGGTTAATTCATTTAAGTTCCCCACCCTTACCCCAAGTAAGCGGCCTGGGTCGAACACCCTTTACTGTTGGTTAATACGTTTAAGTTCCCCACCCTTACCCCAAGTAAGCGGCCTGGGTCGAACACCCTTTACTCTTGGTTAATTCGTTTAACACACTTACCACAAATAAAACGATAAGGGTCGAATACCCTCAATAAAAAATCGAATTCGCCAAACATCACATACATCGAAACGCCCACTCATAATTATACCATCCGCTAACGCACCACTATCACGCAAGTTATCGACATCCAATAAAAAACATAACATACACAAAGCATTCATCATATTAAAGGCAAAGTAAAATAGTGTACGGATTATTACAGACATAGAATTCAAGTTTCAAATTATAAAAAATAAAGGTCCTACGTCGCCTTGTTATCATCACCCCCCACGGCAGCTTCCGCATCCTTCTCCTCCTCTGCCGCCTTCTCCTCCACCTCCTCAGCATCCCCCTCATCCTCCCTCACCAACTTCCCATCAACTATGTCCTTATCTAGGTCAAATCTTGAATCCGAGACATCCACATCCGGATGGAAGAAGGCCGCCTGCCGCAACCCCTTCTCGAAACCATTAATATGCTCTTGGATGACTCTGTTCTTCAGATCATCAAGTTCCCCAACAGCCCCATCATACTTATCCTTCAAATCCTCATAATCTTCCTCCAACTCCCCTATACGCTTGTTTAGTTTTTCCTCAGAGTCCAAGCAACGCAACTTCCATGCTGCCAGCCTTTTCCTTTCCGCTTCCCAGCTTTCTTTCTCCTTTTCTAAAGCAGCCTTCTCGTCCTCCAGCTTATCCACCTTACCCTGCAACGCCCCCACCTCCTTTACTTCCCTTCTGTAAAGAGACCCTACACGCCGGCTCAGGACTAAGGCCTTGCTCCCAAACTCTACCATTGTCCTCACAATATGATCCACTTCCATATTATCAATAGAGTTAACAACGGTATCCGGAAGGTCGATCGAGATATCCTTCCCAATGGATATCTCCGACAACTCGATCAACCCGGCTTCAGGCACCTTCTCCCCACTAGCCGACCCCGCCCCGCTAGCCGTTCCAAGAAGAGCTGCCCTTATCTTCTTCACATCTTTGCCCTTCCCGGGTCGAGGCGGAAGCTCAGCTTTCCTTTTCGTCCCGCCATGTACATGCACCTCCACAACCGATTCCTGCAGGTTGGGAACATCAGCTTTCCTAGCCGCCTTGGCCTTAGCGGCCATTTCCTTCCTCAATGATTGAAAGAGCGCCAAATTCTTCTTGCCAGATTGCGCCATATGCCCTGCAATAACATATCACGACTCGGATCAAAACAACTTAGCATTATTAACACAGCTTAAGTAATAAACAAATACCTTCAATATCTATTATCGGATGCATCGAATTATAAACCCTAATAAGCCCTTAGTGGGCAACTTATCCACAAACTTCAACAACATCCCCACCACCTCCTTGTCACCAGCCGACAACTCCTCCACTCCCATGTCTTTATATCGAGAAGGATTGTTGGTCCAGCTAAAGGGAAACTTGGTACTCCCATCCGCATTCAAAAAATGAGATTTACCCTCTTCCTTAACGACGACTTTGAAGTACCTGTCTTTGAAATGCTTGAAAGACTGAGAGAAAGCATCCAGTCTACTGATGCTGGGGCGACTGATTAAAGAGAGCCAAGTAGCCGGCCTCCGGGGTCTGGTGTCATAAAAATATAAGAAAGCATAGGGAGTAGGCTCCAAATATAAGGACTCGCACAGAATGCAGAAGGCCTGCAAGTAGGCCCAGCTATTAGGATGTAGCTGGGTAGGTGCCACATTCAGCGCCCACAGCACACCCATAGTGAAATCGTCTAAGGGCAGTTGCACATGAAGCTGAGAAAAGTGGCACATATTCATGTAGAAGAATTTTTCGGTAGCCCCCTCCTGCCCATGGCATACCCGGTCGACGGCACTCACCCTCTCCAACGAAACAATGTCTCCACTGACACCCTTGGACATGACGGGTGTGCAGTTCAGCCAAGAGTTCAACAGACGAGACCACCTGAATAAAGATGATTGATCACGAACATCAGCAGCAACCCACCCATAGCCGCCCTTCGCCGGCCAGTTGCTCTCCTCCAACTCTTCAGGGGGATCCTCTCGAACCTCCCTCACAACCTCCATCAGCATCCCGCTCGTAACAGCTCCAGAACTCGTACCCTCTCCGCCGAGTCGCCTATCCTCACTTCTATCTGACTCAGTACTTTCACTACTACTAGACGAAGACACGCTACCACTACTGGACATACCTAATTTCGTTTTTTACGAGAAGATGTCGGTCGAAATTGAGGACTAGTCGGACACTTTTACGCGCACAAGGTCTCTAAATTCAGAATTCACAAATGAAACAAGTAACCCCTCACCTGTTTGCAACCCCATATTTATAGTCAATAATCCCAAACGACGAACCTCTTCCCTCCAAAACCATACCACAGACCAATCGACACCATCATTGCAAAAGATATGACACTTCAAAACGACGGTGCCAAAACTTTTCGATTTGACCACTGACGCCCCTTCACCTACCCTCTGACGGTTATCACTTTTTTAGCCTTAACACTGTTCACCACACTTAAAGGCTGGGGGACTGGTGTATCACACCTAGCTGGTTTCGCTAGCTTATCAACACATATCATCCTTGACCGACAACCCATATCGGACAAGGCTGTGGGACTGGTGTACCGTACCTAGCCAAACTCGAACAAATAAGTAAACAATGTGCATACCGAGACCGTCAAGTATCCAGCCTAGGCCGAGTTAGCCTAACTTGTACCGGTTTTAACCTAAACTAAATGTCTAAGAGGACAACCTGCTCCTCATATCACCAACATAAGCCATCAAGGCAAGTAGGCGGTCTAGACCGACTACTCAAGCATATCTGGTAAGGTTACAGCCTAAGCCGACCACTTCAATACACTCAGTATGATGAAACCTCCGCATTCAATAAATCTTAAGGGCCTGGGTTTGGGTCCTGGCCCACTCGCAAGCCCCACTTAGAGCCCAAGTCAAGGCCCAGCCCATGAAATGGTCAAACGTCATTAATACTCTATAAATACGCGTGGACCCCATCATTTAAAGGTACGCATTCATTAATCACTGATTTGACTCTTTGAGAGCTTTGACTTACTTGAGCTTCGGAGACTCTTCTGCAGGTAACCCCTCCTGGGTTCAAGCTGACATATATCGACCAGAAAGAGGCCAACTAAGGAGATAGCGGACTACGTGGTAAGGTGACGCTTGTGCCTAACCTATCTTATTTGTTCTCTGCAGGAACAACAATCAACCAAAAATTCTTGGAACAATCGAGATGCATTGACAATATTACCAGATTCTATACATCTTTGTTGTATTCTGAATGCAATAAATTCTCTCAAAGAAATTCTAATTCTCTCCCTTGATTTACTTCTTGAATGAGATTCTCTTAATGGAACATCTTCTTGATAACCATCTTCTCCATATGGAAACGTGAGAGGATATTACAGTGAAATGAAAGTAGTGTGAGTTTCATGCAGTCTTGTCAATTCACCAGAACATTTTTTGACAATTATATCTCTGCCTACATCCAAATTGTCAAAATCACTAACTATTAGTGTAGCTATTTCATCACATGAAGGTGTGTAGTAGACTCTAGGGTCTTTGTTTCTGCCTCTAAATAGTCTTAGGGTGAAATCTGATTTCATACTTTGCAGTGACAAATCTCTAACTCTTCTAAAAGATTTAGCATGAACATTGTGATTGTCAATCATTTTAATCAAATCAGCAACCAATGATTCATCTAGAACAGATTCCTTATAGTTTGACCTAAAACATAATAAACAAAATACATGTCAACAAATGTATTTATATAATTTAAGCAACATAAAGGACATGTTAACTAACTTGAAATGCTTCATTTTGTTACTCATTTCATTTTCAGTATCATATATGTACAGTTGTGCAAACTTTGGCTTTGATCCATCTTGTTGCAATAAATTGCCAATAAGGTGATAGTTATGTCCATCAGGAATAAATTGTGGTGGAGCAGAACCATTGTTCATTGAAGCATCTATCTTACCACCAATAGAAGTAAATGAGAACATGATGTTGTATATTCTTATATTTTGTAAAAATAGTTTGCTTCTATGATCTTCACCATTTAACAAGGTGGTTTTTTTAATAGTGAAGTTGCACTTTTCCCTTTTGGCAACATAGTGAGAATTGAACTTCCTTTGAGGTGTTACATTTTTCTGCTCTTTCTTCATATCAAAGTTGAGCTTTAAAGTATTGGCATTCCAAGCAAGGTTCTCCAATATTGAGAAGTTCTAAACATCATTAAAAAGCATTAGCATGAAATGCATATATTTACCGTCAAATTATGTACAATTGGTGTTTGTTTACCTTGCAACCCCGCTTTGCAATACAATTTGTTTATACTTGTAGTATCTAGTTCAATTGTAGTCAAATGGCATACATTAAATTAATGCTTCAAATTATGTAGTTATTCAAATGACTAAGTTGGGCATTAACTTTACCTTCATGTGTTATTGTTGCTGAAGAATCATTGATTGTGTCTGAACCATTTTGTTTTGTTCTTGTTTCATCATCAAGACAAAATCTGTTTTGAAGTGATTGTATGACTTCAAAAAGATATTTGACTACCTTATTCTTAGAGACAGAATATGAATCATTTACAACTTCAGATGTGCCACCTATGGGAAAGAATTATTAAAACAATTTACTTACATGCACTTGCATTGTCATTATGAAGAATGCTTTATATCAATATTTCGTTCATTATTTATCTGTCTGTTATTGTTAACAACTGTACTGACTAAAAACACAATTTCATATCAATTTTAAAATGTTCATGGCATAAAAATAGGTATATAAAAAATTAGGATGAATGTAGAAATATACAGAACGTACTGTTGTATGTTACAGTAGAAGCTGGAGATTGTGAAGTGATTAAGTTGTCTTTGCTTTGATTGTGAAATATAGTACTGGAAGAACTTGATATATTGTTTTCAGGCACTACATTGAAATGAATCTGATGTTATTATTTATTAAAATGAGACTTCAAGCATATTATTGAACAACAAAAACAAAGATCACTCACCATATGTTGTCTGAAATAGTGCATTCAGATTTTGAAGGTTGTTCATGTTGTGAGGTACATTTGTAATATGATTATTGTAAAAGAAGTGAATCTAACAGAATAAACAAAAAAGCTTCATTCATTGATATAAGAAGAATTTATAAAAAATTAAGTTATAAACAAAACACTTACTAAGATCCAACTATTGTAATGGTTTCCCTTGTATAGCATTTTCCAGTAATTTTTCAGATTGACTTATTTTATCTGTCATTACAAAACGAAACATATTTGATTTTGCATCTTTCTTGTGAAGTTCCAATCAAACAAAATAAATTTAAAGTTAGTTATAAAAATGAAACCTGATATTTTGCTACTTTGAGAACCATTGTTGGTATATTTAGGTTTTTTTTCTTGGGTTCTCTTCTTTGTAATCTGCAACACCCAAAAATAAAATTAGACATAGAAAATGAAGACTTTGTAAACTTTTTTTTTAAAGTGTATAATGTTTTATTCCTATATTGATGAATGTATTTTAATTTTTTTTTTTCATTGTACCTCTAATCACTATTGTGGAAAGACAAATATTTGTAATTGTAATAGAAAGCATTTGTAAGACTACAAAAAAATTTTATCACTAGACAATCATTAAAAATAGAAAGAACATGCAATGTGGACGGTTAATACATTAGAAACAATGATAGAAATAGGAATTCTTTCATAGTTTTTTTTGTTTTTGCAGCTAAAAACACATTTATTTTTTATGTAGGTACAACAACACATGTATTTTTTATGCAAGTACTATATATAGTACACCGAAGAGGATAGCTGAATAGAAACTTGGTTAAAAATTCAGTGGTCAAACATTAAGAAATTTTAATTTGATGAATTGTCAATCTGAGTACATATTATCATAATGTCCACATCTTAAAACAATATACCTGTATACATATGAGACATAAGTATGATAAATATGATTACAGACTACCACAACATAAATGGCAAACGAATTCAAATGTTGGATTACAAAAAGTTCAATTGAAATGGCTTTCTAGATACTATATGAATGAAACAAATTTGATAAAAGACAATCATACAATAATTCTATAAAACACACCAAAAAACATTCTTTGAATACAACAAATTTTTTATTTACATTAACAAAATAAGCTGTAAAATATTTAATTAAACTTCCATCCTAATTTCAAACTAATTTCATTAATAGAAAATAAAACTATACATAAGCATTGTTGAAAATCTAAAAAAGTTTGTCTTCATGAACTACATAAGTAGCACACATAAAAACTAAATTATTGTTACTCGACAATTAAAAAAGGAAAAGAAAACCAACTATGAATTAAAAATTACAATATGTCAGCACTTTGACATTCTGATTGTTTTTCATCTCGTCAACTTCAAACACCAGGTCTATAGTTGCATCAAATTCATGAGTAGTACAAAATTCCTTCCAGCCACTTCCAATTTTGTTAGACTTCTTTGGATGATTTCTCAACAGTAGCTTGCACTTCACTATCTTGCACGGTCATGAAGAATAATGTTTTTAAATCTTTCTTGACGAAGATAATTGCCAAAATGAGCTGGCAAATCCTAACAAATTAAATCAAATAATAAAATTAAATATAAGCTACAAAATAATAAAATATATGAAACATAAATATAAATAAAGAAAAACATAAATATAAATATCAAATTTAAATGAATTTCACCAATGGCTAGCCTGACATTGGTATGGACTGAGAAATATGCAAAAATGCAACTTCAGTCCTCTGAAAAGGGGTTCATCTGACGCAACTCTTTTTAAAATACGTTCAATAGACAAAGCTTTGCATTTACTGGGAAAAACAGTGATCTGGAAGCAAGAATGACCGGCATATCCAAAATAAATATTGTGGTCATCTTGTAGTTCATAAAGGTCCCTTAAATCAGACCATCCTCTAATTAGCAATGGTTTCTCTAAATTCTTGTTATAAGTCACAACATGTCTATTGTCTTCAACATCTGTTAAAGTCCACTGGCGCTCAAGACCATGATCATAAAGAATGGCGAATGTACGATCAACGAATCCAACGACCTCACAATATAAACATTTAAAAGCAAAAAATAAATTAGTTGAAAGAAAAAGTTTGTTATTCATATGAAAACGGTGACAAAAATAAAGAGAGAAGAAGTATTTTTGTAAAACAACAAATCGATATAAGTATTTTAAAAAACGTACCTCGTCCTTAAGGTGAATAATAGAGAACTAGTACCTAGTCATTCTGAAAAAAAAGTTCATCTTCATTGAAGTTGTTTTCCATTTGCTTGGACTTGATCAATGATAGTAGAAAGAGGGTTGGAAGAATGGAGAATCTTTTTCAACTGATGGTTGCGGTGGAATGTACATGGATATTTATAGCACAAAAAGGCACATAAAAAGACGAAACGATTGCCATTAGATTTGACAACAGTATTGTCATTATTGCTCTTTTTGGAAAACGTACACAATTAAAATTATGAGTATAATTACTTTAGAATATTAACTATATTAATACTCGTATAATATAATATATGTAAACTCTGGTATATAATATATATACTATATATATTAATAACTATAGTAGTCAAATACCATATACACCTACTTATATATTATGCCATTAAAAAAATATCAAAAAATATATACAAAAGACACGATAAAAAAGAATATATAAAAAATTAATTACAAATTTAATTAAAATGAAAATGTTATATCAATATAATTCAATTAAATTATTTAAATTGATACATTATCAAATACTGGATTTTTATTTTATCATTTAAGTAATTAATAAAATATGATAATTAATAAATTTTAAAGTTAATAGAATGATAAATATATAGATATTTATATTGATATTTATTTTTTTAAGGTTAAAGTGAGTACACAAAGCAAAATGATTCAAAATTGTAAATGGCATCCAATTTTGTTGAGACAACTTCAAAACTATCAACGGTTATTTGGTTAGCCAATATAAGTTATTTATGAAAATGAAAATAAATAACCAAAGCATATTTGTAAATTCGTTCTTCGTAAAAACAATTTCATTCGCATGTGTAGAAATTCATGTTAACAAACATTTAAAAATATAAAAGTCTATGTAGTAACAATATTTGTAGAAACTTTATGTAGCTGGCAGTGATTTTTGTTGACAGAACTTCATAAATGTCAACAATTGTTGGTAAACCAGCGGAGATAAAATTGGAATTAAAAAATAATTAATCAAAGATAAACGCATAAAATCATTAGCAAAAACAGAAGTAGTTCAATACAAATTAAAGACAGACGGATTCCTACAAATATTACAATCACAAAATACCATCAAATGAATTTTCTTGAAATATAAAAAAGCAACATTATCTATAAAATCAATCAGTTCTCCTTTTTAATATTTCTCTTCAGAAGCTTAAATGGAAGATTGTCTTTTTCGATGAAGTCAAGTGATACAGTCTTGTTCTTAGATTTTCTCTTCAATGAACTGTTTGCATCATCATTGATGTAGCTAGCATGATTATGGTGTTGACAATATAAAATAATATCAACACAGTTTGATTCTGCTAGCAAATTGTCACTGCAAAAATAATTAGGAAATCATGTTGAGCAATAACTAATATAGTTCATAAACAGAAACTTCAAGTTAATGTTTTCAAAATAAAAACAAATTATGAACAACAAAACATATTGGTCATGAGTACATGCAGTTAAAAGTAGCAAATGTTTTCCAAAAAAATAACATAACCAAATAAAAACACAAATAAGGTCTGGTACAATTTTGAGATTGAAATAACACAAATCACTTTTCAATCTTGATGTTCTTCTTCAACATCTTCACTAGGATCTTTTTGTTTTCTTGAACCAAAGATCGATTCTTCCTTTTAGTTGCCGGGAGACGTGCTTGGGTAGCCAAGTCAAAGCTAAGATTGTCCAAATGGGATGATTCTTTGCGCGTTAACTCATCAATTACTGCTTTATTGATCAACACTTCCTCTGTAGAAACATTTCTTGATGATATAGTGTTCAAATAATCACTTAGAGTATCAACATCATTTGATTCTTCAGTGAATTTGATCAGCAAATCCTAAAAATAAACTTGAAAAAGTAAGCATATACAAAGTTTTAGAAAAAAAAAAAGTATAGTTCTAATCTTCACATACCTTTGCAATGGTATCAGATGAGATCTCATTTGTAATCTGCTTAAGTTTGCTTTCTTCTTCATTTGCAGAGTATAGATCCTAACAAAGATATTCAAGTACAAAAAGAGAAAAATTAAAATTATATATATGATAAGACGTAAAAAGAAATAAATCATATCTTACCAAAGACTTAACTTCAACATCACTAAAGCTTTCAATGACTTTATCATCCATGCACACTTTTTTAACTCTGAATAATTGGTCAAATTTGCTATTATAATCATTCTTGCACTCAACTTTGAACAAATAGGTCTTATCAATGAGGACTTCAAACTCTTTAGGCAAGTTCCCAGCAGCAGTGTTCTATTAAAAGAAGTAGAAATAGAAATGATTTAAATAATTCGAAAAGAAGTCCACAATATAGAATAGGAAAATATTGATTAAGAATTTGTTTGACTACATAGGAAACTTGACCTTGTCTTGTAAGTCAAAAATATCAGAGCATGTTTTCTTTAACATTGCACTTGCATCACGGTCAAATACAATAAAAGTTGTAGAATCAGTAGCATCAATTACACAAAGTATAAGTTTATACCTAAAAATAAACATTAGGAACATTATTCATTTATTTATATTTGTATATTATTTAAATTTAAATCAGAATTATGAAGATTAATAATATTACCTAGGTGTAACCTTAATGACATTTTTGTTAAATTTTTCACAAAAAAACATTTTGGAATCAGAATAGACAACTTTGTTGCAGATACATGTTGTGTACCACCAATCATAATGATCTAGAACATGTTTGATAGTAGCTTTAACTACAAAAGTACTTTCTCAGGTAGAGGAAAAAATATAAATTAAAAAAAATGCACGGTATTCAACCAAAACAATTTAACTGCAAGATAGAGGAAAAGAATTCAACCTGCTTAAAATCTTAGAGACCTTCAATTGAGCATCTAAGATGCAGCTTAATGAAATCTTCTTCTAAGCTAACTTTTGAAGCTTGACACAGTTGGGTAAGAGGTTGAGAAGGAGATTCAGTACTATCCCACATTCTACAATATATATATATATATATATATATATATATATATATATATATATATATGTGTGTGTATATATAAACAAAAATAAATAGCATGTAAAATGTACTTACATTTTTTTCAACTTCGTAGCATCTTCACCATCACAGTTAAAAATTATGCTCGTACAGTTCATATAGTTTTTAATAGAAACTTTATCTATAAAATATAAGAACATGTCACAAATTTTAAAAAATTACTACTACTGTAAAAAATGAAAAAAAGGTAGTTACCTTAGAAGGTCTTCACTTTGCAATAATGTAAAGCAATGACAACATATTGATCCTCTCCAGAGGAAAGAAATGCATTTAACATATCAACATATTGACCAAATAAAGTACACTCCAGTCGATAATTATTGCATGATGTACAAATTTGTTAGATAAGACTAATGTTAAACATCATATAAAAGAAGAACAATGCTCTTATCCATCAGATTTAATAAGGATGAGATTCATCTTGGTCTTCTTACCACCTTTCTCGAACTCTCTCTCCCTGTTCCAACACTAGTAAACATTCCAATGACATCTACAGAAAAATAAAACAATAACAAAATAAAGCATGAATGAAAAGTTAAACGCAAAGAAGAAGAAAAAGAAAAGAATATACTTACTAACTAAGTAACATGTGTCAAAACCAGGAGCAGTGATGGTTGAAAAAGGGGTGTATGTAGGACTACTTTTCGGAACTAAGGTACATTCAACCAAATTGACCTTGGTTCCAAATTGGAATTTGATCTTATAGGCATGATTTGTAGTTCTATAAGAACCACCATTACATGAAATACAAAGATTGAATGGCATAAACCTTATCCTCTTTGATTTACGATTGAAATTTGTATATCAGTGTGCGTCTAACAGATGCATGAATTAGGACACCCTGCATAAACAGTTCCATATATCACATAATAATATCATATTGTAACTAAAACAATAACGAAAAGTAAGAAAATAATGTGCATTGGGTAGTACCTCTTTGTCTTGAAGAACAATCTCCATGGAAAATGGAGATTTTCCTTTTGTGTAATCTTCAACAAATCATAACCTTACAACTCTTGCAATGATATTCCAACTTTCCTTCTCCGGGTTCAATTCTTGTAATGATTGGGTTTGTTTTTGCAAACCAGACATGGTGTAAGGAAAACAACGAATTAGACAATAATGAAAAAAGGAAGGTGTGGATAGATGTATTTGTAGAGAACTTAAAAACATAAGAATGGTTTGATGTATTTGTAGAGATCATACATCAAAACTAAAACCATATGCATGTTGGGGTTTTGGTTACACAAATTAACTAAAAATGGGGAAAAGCAAAACACTTTTTTTCACATGCCTAAAGATTCATCTTTTTCTTTGGTCAAACAATGCATACAAAATTGTAAGATAACATGGATTTGGCAATTCTCGAAAAACTTAACCCTGATATCTTTGTTGGGTATTTACTTTTCAATGGTAGAAGAATCAAGAAAGGATAAATGAAGATTTCATTGACTTGTAAGCTATTGAAAAAGTCATAGGCATATGATGTTAATAGAAATATATACTTTTCACCTACAAATGCAGATTTCATACTAACATGTTTTGGTGAAAACTGGAAATATCAGGTATTCATGTCAGAAACAATGCAGATCTGTATTCCGCCAAAAGTAATACAAAAAAATAATGCTGAACAGAAAGCATGTAACAGATTATTTAAAAGTATATACATAATTTCCAGTTAATGTATTCCGCAGTCAAACATTCATTGTAACACTAATGTGGAAACAATGTAGATCTGCAAATACATATTGGCGTACAAAGCATTCAACAAAAAAGGATTGAAGAAAGAAGATATTATCTCAGAATTGGACAATAGAAGGACAAACCCTAATAATGTGGACATAAACATATGACCTGCATAAAGAACAACAGATGAAGTTAATACCTTTGCTAGTGATAAGTAATCTTGCAAGTGTTAAGTATTTTGGTTAAAAACTTGTGCATACAAAGATGGAGGTCAACAAAGCAGATCAGATTTCAATTTCAATACTGATAAAAACTTCCTAGAGAAGCAAAGTAAATATCTGATGAAATAAATTTATTAATTTATTTTATTATACTTATTTGACGTGTTGATATGCATTAATTATGACCACTGAAAATCTCATGGAATATGTACAAAATATATCGAGAAGTACAAACAATTATAACATTACACAGTTTCAAAACCAGAGTTTACAAATTATTAAAATTGAAAAGATGAGAGAGATTTTTTACGGTTGAGTATGGCATTAAGTAACTGCAAAAGTGTCTTGAATAGCGCAAAAAATGAAAAAAGTCTTAAAAGTGATTTTAATCAACAGTTAAAAAATCATATTTTAAATTAGAGAATCTTTTTAAAAAAAACTGAATGATAAGACATTTTGGTGTTTGACATTAAATAAATGGCAAAGATATTGAATTGTGGAAAAAGATATGGAGCAGTGTTGAATTAAATGACAATTTTTTAAAATGGCAACAATATAGTTGAAAATGAACACACATAAACATATATATATATATATATATATATATATATATATATATATATATATATATATATAAATAATATAATAAAATAAAATAATAATTCATACGAACAATAAACTGATAAAAATGTTCAGATACTATAGTTGATGGATGCTTTCAGTTGCGATGATAATATTCATTTATATCAAACAGAACATTGACATCATGGTTTCTGTTTTCACCGTCAACCTCGAAGATAACTATGTCTCTTGCCTCTAGTCCATGAACATCACAAAAGTTTTTCCATCCACTTCCTATCTTGACAGACTTAGCTCTTATCAACAGCTTGCACTGAAATTGTGCTTTTGGACCGTAAAGCACAATATCTGACAATTAACTATTGCGAAAATATTTACATAAGTCTGAATTCAAATCCTGCAAAACAAAATAAGAAGAAATAATATGAAATCAAAATAAAGTATAAATAGAGAATAATAGAAGAGAAAATAGCAAGTTTGGTCATGAAATTAACAAAATTATAGGAAAAAAGGCAAGAAACCTTACCAAAAAACTTGCTTTGCAGTTTGTTTTAGATAGCGTGAACTCAAAATGAATTAACTTGGACCTTGTCAGAGAAGCATTTGTTCGAACATGACTTAAAAATTTATGAACATTTGATTCTGAACAATGTTCGTAAAGATATATTTCAAAAGCCAAATTTTCAGTATGTCTTAAATAACAAAGTTTGGGTGGTTGTAAATGATAAAAATTTCTTAGATCAGACCATCCTTTAGTAATCCTTGGATTATAAATATCCATGTTGAAGGTAACATGGTGAACATTACCCTTGTTATCGGAAATAGTACAACATGGACCGAGTTCATTGCGTAATCTGTAACATCCCAACAGGATATTACGGATTTAAATAAATAAAATAAAGAAATATACTTAAACTGCATTTAATGAAATATCACTTCAGAAAAGCGCGAGAAATTTTAAAACTTTTATTACACCAGTAATAGTCCAAAAATCCATAATTATAAATACCATTATAATTATCCAAAAGTCTAGTAATGTAAATGATTACAATTTATTCAAAACCATAAAATAGAAAATCTCTTATAAAAATCTTTATCCCAAGTCTAGCTCTACTTCAGCTCTAAGCCTCACCAGATCCACCTGCAACATCATCTGCTCCCGTGTACCGCGTACACGATCATCGCCAAACACAAGCAAATAAGGTGAGCTAATGATATAAAAAAAAATATATATATATATATATATATATATATATATATATATATATATATATATATATATATATATATGTGTGTGTGTGTGTGTGTGTGTGGCACAATTATATATATCACACACTCACACCAAAGGGCTTCCTTCCTTTGATTCCATACTGCATGGGCACAACCATGTTAATCGTGTTCTACGTCTTCTAGTGAGTTCCTCAAGATGTCTTGATGTCATACCTATTAGCCACAACCGATAGAGCACGTGCGGGAAACCATTGCTATGGATCATACATCGTAACGCCAGGTAGAGTTCCTAAATAAGAACATAGTTTGTAACGTCCCAAACTCGTCAGCAAATTACTGAGGAGGGCAATCTATTTGGACTCATTCGTACTGGCCACAACCAGCACACTCACACCGGCAACACTCGCCAACCCGAGCTCAACTCAAGGGTTCCTCGTGTTCATCTGTCATCCCGAGCTCAACTCTAGGGATGCCATTTGTAAGACTCGGGAAAATTAAATAATTATTGAAGTAATTATTTAATTAGGACGGGTAATAGGAACAATTAAAGTAATTAATGTGTGGAACTATGACGTGGAAAAGTACTAGCTCAAGTGGTTGAGAGTACTTTATTATGTGTGAGGACTTGGGTTTGAGTCCTATGTGTGCCACTTGAATGTTAATTAAATTATATATTTTTGTTTGATTATATATGGAATGCGTGGAGTGATGATAGATTCCTAAAATTGTAGGAGTTATTACGGAAGATGAATTGGCTTAATGGTTGTGAAATTGACTTGGTGAGTGAGGGGTTATAGGTTCAAACCTTGTTGAGAACTAACCCATTTTTCTTTTTGCCAAAATTTCGTTAGCATGAATATGAAGGGGCTTAAGAACCCTAGCAGTCAATGAATAGGTAATTTAGAGGGTTGGATACATCATGTGAGGGAACTTAATTAACCATTAAACCTTCTTTTATTTAACTTTCATTTTAGTGGTAAAAATGGGTAATTAGAAAGGTAGTGATTCAAGAAAAGAAAGAGAATTAGTAAGAGGAGAGGTATTGAGACTGGAGTGTGACGTTGGGTGGAGAAAGGCTGGTGTGGGCGTACTGTAGAGAGGAATTGGAAGGGAAGAACCGTGTGACGGGTGCAAATCAAGTGAGGAGGAGGTTTTGCTTCAAAGCACACTCACCAATTCGGGTTTGGAGCGAGGATCAGAGGTTAGGGGAGTTGTTTTATTGTTTTTTTAATGCAATCGAATAATTGTACAATGCCTTGAATCATAGCATGATCACTGCGTCGTTTTCTGCACTGTTGTATTGAAGTTTCTGGATTTTTCCAAAAATCGTCTGGCGGTTCATCCCCTACCGCCAGGCGGCACATCAGACTGGTGTGTTGTTCTTGTTTTGGCATGAACCACCTGGCGGCGTTGAATTTCTGCCAGGCGACCCGACACTGTTGCGTTCTATTTTGGTGATTTGTAATGATGTATGCGTGTTAATCAATTGGATTATTGAAATTGATATGTTTAGTTTCTATTTAATATTTGGTTGGGCGGAAACCAATTGGAATTCGAAGTATGGCAATGTTCTAGGTATAATCGTGAATAAACTGATTTGGGAGAATTCAAGAGGGTAAAGATCGAGGAGTCTATATGCATTGAATTAAGAACAGGAAACTAGTCCTTAATAGAGATATGGTCATTTTTGGGTGAATGGATGTAGTGGAACTGAGTACTGGAAAAAGGATGGAGTCTGTCACAGATGTGAAAGAAGCCTGGTTCGTGCAGGCACTGTTACTCCACCTGGCTGCAAGCAAGGCGCCGCCAGGCGATGACGCGGCAGGGGGCTATATCGTGAGGTCTTGGTGGCGGAATTGAGGGTAGAGATTTGGAGTAGGTGAGGGTATTGGTAATTTGGCAACATAGAAAATTGGGGGAATAGAATACTGGGATGATTGATTTAAGGGGTGGTAAAGAGTAGATGTATAACTAATTATGGTCTTAGATTGTGATAAGGGAGAAAAGGGAGAGGGGAGAATTGTGATTACTAGATCAGGTTTCTGGAAGCATGGTATTGGTGAAATTGCGATTAGCCAGGGCTGATTATGACTAAACAGATTTTAGGTAAGGATTGGGGGTATAATCAGGAGTGGCGATAATTGGTTATGTTATATTGCATGGGGAATTATGGGGAAGAATTCTAAGCCGATTGAGAGGGAAGGTTGGCTTAATGCAGCGGGATGTACCTTGGAGTGTAATTGAGGGTATTAAATTGTGGACTGTGTCCTTAGAGAGGGATGAACTGCCTTACTATAACAAAGCTCATATATAGTAAAAACTTGTATAAAGGGGTGACCATGGTAAAGTTTAGGTGTTGATACTTATGTTAGTTATAGACTAACCATAATGTACATTCTATAGAATAGCTTATTCGGGACCCTGGAATGGAGCCACTTATCATATTAGATTAATTGAGTTGTTAAAAGAAAAACCAGAGGGGTTTCACTACTGATACAGCGCCTGGCGGCACGGGTAGGTACGCCAGGCGGTGGGACAAGCGTCAGGGGTCCCTGTATGGGATGGCGCCTGGCGGCACGGTGAGGTCTGCTAGGCGGTGACGAGGAAACAGTGGCCTAGATCAATTAACGATGATGCCTTGCTTGAATCGGGAGATGTTGTGCCATGAGCGGGTAGGTTCATGGATGGTGGATGACATGTGATGATATGAGCGGGGAGGTTCATATCCAGTTACTCTCACGTGGGGATACGAGCGAGGTAGGTTCGTATGTTCCGTGCTCAC
>Ga0214544_1006517_pt1 | contig 21460 bp, 23 predicted proteins | sample CNSS3metaG_FD_160074 | JGI IMG/M metagenome (GOLD analysis project Ga0214544, IMG submission 160074) | Root nodule microbial communities from cowpea collected in UCLA plant growth center, Los Angeles, California, USA - CNSS3 | ecosystem: Host-associated > Plants > Roots > Nodule | place: USA...
GCAGCCATGGCCGCGGACGGTGGAAGGTTTCAGTGTGTAACAGGAGGTTCTTCCGGTGCCGCTGCGTGTTTTTTTTTTGAATTTCTGATGCTCATTAGGCCTCAGTTCTGCGAGAACCGAGGTAGTAAAAATTAAATATGCCTTGGGTTGTAACCGAGGCATAAAATACTAGTTTTTTACCTCGGTCGTATATGCAGCGGTTGCGGACCCGAAGCCAAAAGCTGGAAATAATCGCTGTCATTTCCCTTCCCTGCACTAGTGATTTTTCTGTTATTATCGACAAATTATTTGCATTTGTAATAAGCGATAATCTTGTAGTGTTAGTTTATTTTTTTCTATCTCGTTTTTTACTTGTATAAAGATATATATATATATATATATATATATATATATATATATATATATATATATATATATATATATATATTATTTTTGTTGATGAAAAAAATTATTTTATTTTTTTTTATATCATAGAAACTAGTAGATAGAATATTTAGATATGACTTTGAAGAACCAAATGAAATAATATTTTAATTGATAGAATGAATTAATGAATGTAATAATCAAAGAAAAAGAAAATGGTAATGATTATCAAATATAGAACAAAATTCCATTTTACGAGAATATTTATCATAAAGATATATGTTTATCTCGTATTTTGTTTATTTTAATTAATTTTCATGAATTCCAATTATGAAAAAACATTATTTTACTTTAAACAAAAAGTTTGGATAGAGTATGTAGATAATACTTTTGCTTGATGTTTTTAATATTAAATTTTGAAATATGTCCTGAAGTTTTTTAAAATTTCTAAGAACAAAAGTTAGCTTTTTTCTTGATTGTGCTTTTAAAAAATTCTCACCTTTTAATGTTATTGAATTCATTTTAACACATTTTACTTTTTAAATTAGGAATGTAATTAATTTATATATATATATATATATATATATATATATATATATTAATTTAATTTTAATTCAATATTATTTTTATTAATATTAGTTTGTATATGTAATCGACTATGCAAAGTAAAAAATTTCCATTATGTATTTTGTTTGAACAGGGAAACACATATTCATTACATCAATCTTTTCCACCAAAACATTACAACTAAAACATTTTTTTATTGTCTTAGAAGAGGCCTGACTCTACAATGCATAATTACAACATGTATCCATGATGCAGTATGGAATCACATCCTTCGTAACCAAAAAGTAAACATGTTGTTGCTGACCAGAAAAGTTTTGAATACATGTTTTTGTAAAGGCTGTGGGTGAAATTAGCAAAAACCAGAGAATAATTGTCTCTAACATGCAAAGGAGACTTTCTCCTGTAACTCCAAGATTTGATCTGCACCTCCAAGAATTTTTTAAATTTTAAAAATATTTTTTGAATATTTAAGCAAAATTACAAATATTATACTCTCAAAATTATTTTTGGACGTCGACTTCCAATAAAAAATACTTTCGAATTACAGTTGTAGACTTATATATATATATATATATATATATATATATATTATTTTTTATTTCTATTTATTTTTAAATTCTTCTTTATTAAATAAACTTGAAAAAATTTAAAATTAAATATATATATATATATATATATATATATATTAATTTAAAATTAAATAATTTTGAAAGAAATATTTGTGTACATTTATATAGAAATTAAATTTTGTTTCAATTTGGAGAAGGACAAAATTGTTAAATTTTTCTAAAATGGAGACTAAATTGAGACAAATTAAAATACAGAGATCAAATTAATAATGAGGAAATGACACCTGATATAATAGTGACACGTGGCACTGTCAGTGACACATCACACTTCATTGCCACGTGGCACGACGGCAGCTTGACACGTGACAAATTTATAATTTTTTTAAAAATAAAAAAATTAAAAAAAATTAAAAAATCCAGGAATTAACACGTAACAGCCCTTTAACGTTGTTATTACATCACTAACGGAAAGGACATGATTGCATCAAATTTTCAAAACAGGAACCAAATTGAGATAAAAAAAATAGAGGGACCAAATCGATATTTTTAATTTAAAGTTTAAGTATTTTTTTACTTTAATTTATTTGTTAACTTAATTTATTTTTTATTCTATTTTATTTTTTTTAACTTAATTTTGTTTGAGTTTTAATTATTTTTTCTTTAATTTATTATTTCTTTGTTTTATTTATTATTTATCTTTTAATTTATATTTAAAAAAAATTAATATATATTCATATTTAATTTTTTTATATATAATGTATTATGTAACGTCCCATTTAATAGATAAATCTAATTAAATAAAACATCGCATAAATTATAATATACAAAGGGCACAAGACTTAAAGTATAAGGATTTTACTGTCATTCAAATATACCCAAAAGGAAAACAAAGACGCTACACAATGCCAGGAACAAAAATATAAAAGTTCACAATTATCCGACAGAGCTTGCTCATAAGCAAGATATTACATAGGCAATAGTGCTTACAGAGAGTACTCGAAGGAATGAGATCCAACCCAAGAGGGGGCTACACTGTAGAGTTTCCATCACCCTGGTGACCACTAGGGGCTTCCATATCTGCTCACATCAATAAATTGATGATCATCACAAAAAGGAAAACCACACCCAAAACACACAAATAAACAGAAAGGGTAAGTAGAGTATAAATCATTTTAACATGTTATGGCACATAGATACTTATAACAAATCATAAACATGCAACAAGATACGAAAATAATCATGTGATAGCAAACAAGCAAGACTCTAAGACTCAATTACCCGGATACATATAATCGATCGAATTCACTGGATGCTTGAACTTGTGGTGGCCTCTACTGCTCTGCAGAGCCATTGTCAATGGGTTTCACCCTACCACGCACAAGGTTAGCCTTCAAATATCTAAGGCCATTATCCTGCCAAAGACTAAGGCCTCATGCTACTCTCACAACTTGAGTCAGTCCGCTCTACGTGAGACTAACTAACTCTTTGGAGTTTCAGGATGCAATCATTACTTGAATCCTTACCTAATTATATACACTACGACACCACCACGAAACCTTACTAAGAGATTCATTGAATTACGTCCATCACATAAGGAACCACCATGAGATCTCACTAAGAGGTTCATGGAATTACGTCCATCACAGACGACACTACCATGAGATCTCACCAAGAGGTTCATAGAATTACGTCCAACTCATACCATAACCAGGTCTCACCAACCAACAATAGATTTATCATGCATAACAAACTCATACCAATGTCCAACCAACCACCCCATCAAGTTCCATGAATTCATTCATACCAATCTCATCAATTCAAATCCCAATATATCATATAGAGCATACATGGCATCATACTTGAACTGTTTAAAGCACAAATCATCCAATCATGTGAAACACACACGGATACAATCAACTCTGTCAATCTTGCTCAGGCGAGAGGAACCCCTTGCTTAAGCTACTAGCTCTTGCCTGAGCGAGACTGCAAACAGAGGGCACTTTGAGGTCTTGCTCAAGCTAGCCCATCTCGCTCAAGCGAGTGGCCTTCGCTTAGGCGAGCCCTCGAAACAAAGAAGGGGTGAGCTGCTACTATTCTCGCTTAGGTGAGGGCTCCTCGCTTAGGTGAGAGCTTCTCGTTTGGGTGAAAAACAGCTCGCTTAGACGAGCATAGCAGATCCCACTTGCTCTCACGCATGCAAAACCAGATTCAAATAACTCCAGCAGTATAAGCAACATATTATCCAACAATGAAACCCTAACTTCCCTTACCTAGATAGATGCTACTAGACAACGATAAACACCCAACAAATGAGCACTACAGCTCTAGGAACAAATTTGTGAGCTGAAAATATTGACACCAAAGCAAAAACGAGATTACTAAGATGACCCTAATCGGAACTACAACAACAAAGCTAGGGAAGAGAAAATACCAGTTGAGCATCAATTTACATGGATTAAATGGAACTTAGCTAGCTCGGAGAAGAGTCTTGATCAAACCCTAGCAGAGATCTCTGTTAGAGAAAAGAGAGAGAGGAAGTGAGTTGTTTTTGCAAAGTGAACCAAATGGAAAACGAAGAGGCAGAAATGACGTCTTTGGGGCACCTTATGGGTTGACCCTTAGGCCCAATAGATGAGGCTAGGCCCTTAAACATTAAGGGTAGAAAAGAAAGTGGACCTTAGATATTAAGAAAGCATAAAATTTTGGAGATGCAGGAATAAAACCCAGTGCAAAGTTACTGAAAAATTATGACTAGGCCAGCACAAAAGAAGAAAAAAACAACTAAAAAGTTTCGAAATATTTGGGTTCAATCCTTCCATTTCTCACACGGACCCAGTTAGCAAAGTGGGTCCAATCAATAAAATTTGAATAACGCAATATACAAACAAACCCATTTAAAGAAAACTCTAAGGAACGGACAATAAGCAAAGCTTGTCAACCAAAGCAACCCCTCCTAAATACAAGGTTAAAACTTCTAAATTTAGTATTTTAAATCAAAGATTTTATTTAAACTAAAAATATTCATAAATGTTTAAAAAAGACATAGGAAAGTAAATGGATAGATAATAATTGAATAGTGCATTTCATGTGCATTTACTTGTGGTGGCCCGACTTGTGACAGGACAAACTTAATTTTTAGTTTATTTTTCTGTGGTGGGTCAATCCAATTCGATCTGTTTTTAGTGGACCAAAGACAGGACAGATCAAAACATGTTAGAGTAATCTATTTTGTTACCCCTACAGACAATGTGTCACTCGTAACTTGTCTTTGCTTGACTTCTGAGTGAGAAGTGTTCTTATAGGAATTATTGATAGTTTATAAGAGTTGTTTTTTGCTTAAGCATTATAAGATGTAATATTCACTTGAAGGCTTTCCAAGATGTAAGATTCACTTAAACCCTGACTTTGTGCTCTTATGTTGATAAATTCCCATTTTATTGTACTTATGAAGTTGTGTCTATTCACCATTTTCATGTATCTGATTTTCTTCCTTCGTTAAAACATGGTATGTTCACTTCAGCGCAAGATCATCATATCCATATCAAAGACCTAAACATGCCATAGGCGGGCTTGGAATGCAGGCTATTTTCTTAGTTTCAAGAAAGGTATCATGTTGTGTTACTAAGGTGTTTTTAGCCCCAAAAAGAAGGCCCAAAATCAATTTGAAAGTGGAGAAAGGAAAATTTCCTAAAGGGAATTGGTCCAAAGCAGACTTACTCTCCCAACCTAGTCATTATTACATTTGCACCATATATTTGTTGCGTTTTGAGGTTAGTTTCTCGCAATTCACTAGCATTCTATTATTCTTTGAGTTTTTTTATTTAGTTGATTTTTTTTTGCTGAGACTTTGTTAAATTATTTTGTTTGATATCTTGCCAAATTTAGCCGTTAATTTTGCTTTTGAACGGGAGATCATGGCACAGAATAATTTGGAAGCAAATAAGATTCGAGTGTTTGGTGAAATATGTTATGCCTAATCTCGTGGAAAATCCTATGAAATTAAATCTTTGATCGCTGTTCTTAATGGTATAGCAAACATTTTCGTCTGATATAGAGTTGAAAAGTAAGCGTCAGAAGAAAGAAAAGAGCTTGGGATTTTGAAGAGGTTTTTGGTTCAAAGCAACAGTCGTGCATGCCACCTAAGAAGAAATAATTCATTTTCTAAGAAAGGAATAATGCTAGGTTTCATAGACGCGTCTTCGTCTAATGTTTGGGTCATCTGATGCATTTGTCATCTATTCATTAAGAGTGTCTAATACATGGATTTTACTTTGTAAAGCATATAACGCCAACAACGTCTAATGGTCGTCTAAGACATATAGTGCTTATGGCGTCTAATACTCACTTAGTTTAAGGTGTTTACTGACCACAAAGATCTTAAAGTGTCGGGTTAACTAGAGGAAGATGGATAGGAGGCAAAAGAGATTAATCAAGTTCCAAAAAGATTATAGTTTCGAGTGCTGTGCCTCCCTAGAGATGAAAATGTGATTGTAGATGTTTTAAGCATAAAAAGTGTTCAAGTTACTAGTTTAATGGGGAAAAAGTTAGAATGGGTGGAGAAGTCCAAAGATGTGACCTTGTGGTGAAGTTGCAAGGAGATTTTATTGGTGTAGTCATCTAACTATAACTAATGAGTTCCTTAAAATGGTTAAGGAAAGACCACCAGACGATTCCAATTTGAGATGTACCATAGACTTGTAGATAATGCTCAAGCTAGTGATTTTAAGTTGAGAGAAGATGGAGTTCTTAGGTTCAGGGGATAATTTATGGTTCTATGGCTGATGAGTTAAACAAAGATGTTATTGAGGGTAGGTTACATGTTTGTGGGCTAGAAAGTGAAGGTGGAGTATCAGAATCAGTTTAGTTGTTGTAGTAGTCAGAGGCTTAATTTTGGAAGTAGAGTAGCAATGCTATGGACTTTGTTACCTACCGATCAAGGTTGGTGATGGGGTGTGATGCTAAATGGGGGGTTGTAGATCAATTAACCAAGAATGTTCACTTCTTGTCAGTAAGCTAGAAGTTGTTTGCGACTAAGTCAGTAAAGTTGTACATCAATGAGAGAATAAGGTGGTGTCGAACACTAACTAGCATGTTTTAGATAGAGACCCAAAGTTATCTTTAGATCTTAGGAAACCCTACAAGAGACTATTGAGAGCAGGTTGAAGATGAGTTAAAAGTATCATCTACGAACTGATCTTCAGACAAAGAGGATTAATGAAACTATAAAGTTGAGGTTGAGGAATTGTCCCTAAGAGTGATGGCTAGGCTGGTTTATACTGTTAAGCACAAAACCAAATACCACAAACGCATATTTTAATTTTAGTAAGGGTGTTGGGGAATAATAGCACTAACAAAAAAAAGGGCTTTTAACGTCCGATATTTTCGGTCTTTGACGTCTACCCAAACACCAACGTCGTATTGGGTGACATCAAAATTAAAATTTGAAAGCAGCATAGACGTTAATTAACGTCGGGGCCAGGAGAGTCCGATGTTATCCAACGTTGGGGCTAAAGTCTATAGACGTCAATTTTTGCGCTAAATGGTGCCAAAAAACAACATTGTTTGACGTTTGGTAGTGCCTTGCCAGACATTAAATGACGTTTGGTAGTACGTTGTCAAATGTGAAATGACGCCGGGGTTTACTTTACCCGACATCCTTTGATGTCTATCAAGGCACTACCCAGGTTTGTGTAACTTAGAATTAGAAGGGATTGTGTAGTAATGTCACACTGGATGTAACTTAGAATTAAAATGTCATTGTGAGAACCCCAACTAGAGTTTGTTTGCTTTGATAGTACTCTCGCATCTTATTGTCTACCAACTATTATGGGAAATACTAGGAAGTGGGCCATAACTCTAGCAACATTGATCCTTAAGTATTAGGGAACCATCTTGGTGAGTGCATGTATTTTAGCTTAGAACTAGTAGGCGTCAGACCTATGATAAGGCACAAAGGGAGACATGTGCATTACCTTAATGCTCATCTTGCTTTTCTCGCTTCATTTGAATTGGCAATAAAATCATTTGTACATTCTTTCATGGCCTCATTGTACATGCATTTGGTTATTTGTTCATGTATAACATGTACCTTATCATGACATGTCATAACATTTTTTGTGATTCTAGGTTAGAAATTTTAAGGTTATGGTTGAGTTTGTGAAAAAACAAGAGAAATTAACATGGAATTTGGAGTCATGTGGAATTTAGGGTCGGATGCCTTGAAGAAGAAGTTACCTATCAGAGTTATAGATGGCAATCTAAATGGTTTAAGGGAAATAGTGAACAAATGAAAACTATACAGAAGAATGCTTTTAGGAAGCGGTATGAGAAGTTATTGAGGTTGTTGAATGTGAAAGTCCAAGCGTCGGCAGTCACTGCTTTGGCTCAATATTATGATCCGCCGCTCAGATGTTTCACCTTCCAGGATTTTTAATTGGCACAATGGAAGAGTTCGAGCAAAATTTAGGCTTTTCTGTGGAAAATAAAGTCTCTTACAAAATTCAGAGCAGCATACATCTATCTCTACGTTGGTTGGAATCTTGAAGGTACACCATGTCGAGCTAGAGAGTAAAATGGCTTCCAAGGGTAACTCGAAGGGGATTCCTCAAGGGTATTTAGAAGGGCATCTTCATACAAATATACAAAGCATCATACATCGATCTCTACGTTGGTTGGAATCTTGAAGGTACACGAGAGTAAAATGACTTCCAAGGGCAATACGAAAGGGATTCCTCAAGTGTATTTAGAAAGGCATCCGCGTCGTTTGATTGAAAAAGAGATTGGGGAGACATTTATTGATGTGTTGGCTCTCACACTTTATGGATTCATGCTCTTCCCTTACATGGAGATTTTTGTTGATCAAACTGCGATCGATGTGTTTATCGCTTACAAGATTCATTCGAAAAGCCTAGTTATTGCGATTCTAGATGATGTGTATGAGAGTTTGAACCTATTCTATGCATTCAAAAGGAAGAAGATGCTATGTTGTGTACCTATACTGTATGTATGGTTTATATCCCAAGTCCGCCTGGGTACATTGAATGTTGAATGTCAGGTTGGGGAATTACCACCTGGCGACATTGAAATTCAGGGGGCGAAAGAATGAATCCAGTTCTGTGCAAATTTGAATGGAGGAAAGATTAAATGGTGTGTCCATGGGTTGCCGAAGTCACATGGCTATTGTGGGAATTTTCCTAACGTCCCTCTAATAGGCACTAGAAGTTGTGTGAATTATATCCCCGTTTTCGCTCAACGACAATTTTGGGTGTCCAATTAAGAGTTCTCCAACTCTAGAATCTTTGGTTGCCATATGGACTTATTAAGAAGAAAGATTTTCCTTTGATCTAATTCGACGAGTTAGGAGCACCTGGGTGAGGTTCTGCGAGTAGAAAAAGACGTAAGGCCATGGGTGATCGACAAGAAGATATCTTACTGACAATGGATTCTGGAAAGGGTTAACGTGATGAAGTTACCCTTCAAATTAGACTCTTCTGCTCCTGAGCGGTTAGAACCTGCTGAGTCTGAGGATGTGAAAGGGCTAAAAGAAGAGATAGAAAAGATGAAACTCAAAAATTCCAAATTAGTTAACGAGCTTCAAAGTCTCCGACATGAGTATATCGATCTGGGACATGATAATGAGGAAATGACAAAAGCGTATCAAGGGAGTCTTAGGAAACAAAGAGAAGAACGAGATCTTGCTTTCAAAGTTAAATAGGATTTGACTACAGCAAGCACCACGCTAAAATCAAGGGACCGAGTGAGATGCAGCAACAACATCTAACCGCCAAACGGACCAGTTGTGTGAGGGATTTAAGAGAGATAAGACTGAAGCATTGAAACGGTTGTACAATGCTCAAATTAGGATCAGTGAGGTTGAACCAAAAATGAAGGAGATGGTGTCGACCTATGACGTGAAAATGGATGAGGAACGTTGGCACAAAGCTGAATCGAAAAAGGAGCATCAAAAGGTGATCAGTCGGATGAATGAATATGCAACTGAGTAGAAAATGGCCATAGAACATTGGAAGGCTGCCTTGGCAAATGGAGCAATTGAAGACATCCCGCAATTATTAGCTGAAGTAGAGGCTGCACTACCGATATTCAATTTGCCTAGGGAGTTTGAAGCCTTCTTTAGTCACTACAAGGAATTGATGAGAGAGATGAAAAGCATGATAACTAAGGCTAGAGAATAGGTTTTCTTTCTTTTCTCGTGTAATGAATGTAAAAGACTTGTGAATGATCGAGTTGTATTGATAATATGTGGTTGACTTAGTTTCATGTTAATTTCTATGATATATTTACCTGAAGGTTCCCACAAATTTAAAATTTTCGACTAAAGTAAATGTTTTGCATTTCTTTTCTTTCTTTTCATTTTTCATAATTCATTTCATTTAATTAAAATAATAAGAGAAAAATCAAATACAACGACATAATTTCCACGACGCCTTTACCGCACACGAGCTAACCACAAAAGCATGGAAGGTTGGGAAGAGGCCCATGAAGCTGTGAAAACCGACATTAACTAGCTAAAGGATCAAGTGGGCCAGATCTTGGAGGCCTTAAAGTCACTGAAAGCTTCGGTAAAAGCCTCGTCTGCAAGGATTGAGGAAAATGTTCATTCTCACCCTCAGGTTCCACGATATAAGGTTCAAAATACTCAGGGTGCGCCAGTCCCGTTCCTAATGTACGGTCTGCCTCCAGGGTACACTCCACCCGTTGGAGAATATTCGGAGGCGGAACAAACTTCTTTTTCTTTTCATTTGACTAACAACACACTATCGATCAATACTCAAGGGTTGGTATTAGCTTCAACACCCGTGACAGGAGTAGGAATGAATGAGACAATCACATTCACAAGATCGAGGGTAACTGTGACACCTAAGCCTCCGAACACAGTTATCGATGAAGATGCTACGACTAAGGTCATATTGCACGCTATAGTGCAGGTGGTATCCATTGTTGTTGATGAGGCTAAAAGTAAACTTGAAATTCTTGAAGAAAGGGTTCGAGCCATTGAGGGTGGTGGAGGTTATGGGATCGATGATGTTGCGAGATTAAGCATGGTTCCTGGTGTGATTATACCACACAAGTTTAAGGTCCCAAAATTCGAAAAGTATTAGGGCACCACATGCCTTAAAAGCCATTTGATAATGTATGGTAGAAAGGTGGTTGCTTATGCCTATGATGATAAATTGCTGATACATTGTTTCCAAGATAGTCTGGCTAGTGTAGCGTTGAATTGGTATACACACTTAGAGCCATCTCGAATTCATTCCTATATGGATTTGGCCCACGTCTTTGTGAAAAAGTATAAATACAACACAAATAACGTGCCAGATAGATTGCAATTACAAAACATGGCCAAAAAGGATACTGAGTCCTTCAAGGAATATGCACAATGATGGAGAGAGTTGATTGCTCAAGTTGAGCCACCTCTACTTGATAAGGAGATGAGGGCAACGTTTGTAAACACACTACAATCACCATTTTATGAGCATGTGTTGGGGAATGTGTCTTCCAATTTTGCTGATATCATTATTATAGGTGAAAGAATAGAAATCGGGTTAAAAATTGGAAAGATTGCATATGGCTTGTTTGCGGCTGCAACTTCTTAGAAGCCTAGTTTTAATCCCGGAAAGAAGAAGGAAGTGGAGGTACACACAACCTCAATAATGCATGTGTGTGAAAGTCGGGCTCCTACTCATAACTATCGACTACACTTGAACCAACCTCCTTATGTGGCCAATGTAGTGTGTGTTCATCAAACACAACCTCAGCAGTAAGGGTTTTATCAACTATCGAATCTTTATCAACCACGGCATGCTTCAAATAATGCTTGAAAAACCAAACCTAACTCAAATTTCAACCGAAACTCGAGTCGAAACGCTAATATAAGGAGGAATCAAGAGAGGAACTTTGTTCATTTCACTCACATTCCCATGACGTATACGAAATTCTTACCTCATCTCTTCCAAAACCGTTTGGTGGCCATTTGTCCAATGAAAGCTATGCAACCTCCCTTCCTTAAGAATTATGATCCAAATGCCAAATGTGATTATCACGGATAGGGAGTTGGTTAATCTATTGAGAAATGTATGGCCCTTAAACACAAGGTGGAAGCTTTAATCAAATTAGGGTGGGTAAAATTTCATGAAGACAAACCTAGTGTTGAGGATAATCCCCTTTCTAGACATGGGAATTCTTCAACAAATGCCATTGAGGTTAGGGAACACAAAGTGATGAGGAATGTGAGTGAAATTCGGAGCTCCAAACGGTTTGTTTTTGAGACATTGTTGAAATTGCGTTTGTTAAGAGGGGAATATAACCTGAGTGAAAAGTGCGGATTTCATCTGAGTGTTAAACATTCTATCGATGAATTCACCAAGTTTGAAGATGTTCTACAAAATCTGCTCGACATAAATTTTGTACAAATATGTCGTGGAGATATGGAAGAAGTATATGCACAGGATGGTGCGAAACCTTATGTGACTTTGCCAGAGCCAATAGTGATTCATTTCACCAGATCCACCTCTGCATCAGCAACTCAAGAAAGGCAATCTATTGTCATCCAAGCACCATCCCCTTTTCCCTACAAGAGTTAGAAAGTTGTCCCGTGAAAATATGGTGTATGTGTGTTGGGTGAGGAACAATGGGCAGAAGGTCAACCTACCAGTGATGAACCAATGGTTGAAAATATATCGGGCATTGATGGAATGACAAGTAGTGGTCGAATCTTTATGCCTCCAATCTTGATGAAAGATGGAGGTGGTAATAGTGAATCGGTGATGACCAAAAAGGCTAAAGAACTCTTGAAGGGGAAGACCATGCAAACTAATGAGGGTCTAAAAAAAGATGGCGGGAAAGAAATATCTGATGAGGAGGCTTGCGACTTCTTGAATCGCATTCTTGCTCGGATCTCACTTTTGGAATTACTTTTGCATTCAACCTCCCAAAGAAAGTTGTTAATGAAAATACTCAGTGGAGCACATGTGGAGCAACATATTTCTCTGGACAGTTTTTAAGGAATTGTTAGCAACATCACTGCTAACAATTACCTCATTTTCACTGACGAGGAGATATCTACTAAAGGGAGAGGACACAACAAGGCCATCTATGTCTCTATAAAATGCTTGGATCATCTCATAGTGCGAGTATTAATCAACAATGGTTCTTCCTTAAATGTAATGCCGAAAGCAACATTGGGGAAGTTACCGTGTGAGGGTATTCACATGTAACCAAGCGTAATGATCGTGAGGGCTTTTGATGGGAGTAAGAGAGAAGTGATGGGAGAGGTAGAATTGTCAATCCAAATCGGGCCATGTGTCTTTCAAGTTACTTTCCAAGTGATGGATATCTTCCCAACATACAGTTGCTTGTTGGGTCGCCCTTGGATTCACTTAGCGGGTGTGGTACCTTCAACCTTGCACCAAAAGTTGAAATATGTCATGGGTGATAAACTAGTGATAGTTTTTGGGGAGGAAGATATTTTGGTAAGTAGACCTTCGTCTCCTCGCTATATTGAAACAATACAGGAAGTCCTTGAGACAACTTTCCAATCTTTGGAAATTGTGGATAATGCCTATGTGGAACCATTTCCAATGAACTCACGCCTGTCTCGTGCTTTCCTTATGACGACCAAGGTCATGTTGAAAGAGGAATATGAGTACAGAAAAGGGCTAGGCAAAAAGGGACGAGGATTGACATTTCCTCTAGAGGTCGCCGAGAAAAGGAATATATACGACCTAGGATACAAGCCTGCTAGAGAAGACAAGAGAAAGCTGGTGGAAGAAAGAAGAGAGCGTGGTCTGGCTCACATGCTAGGAAAAGAATTGGGGTTAGGAAAGATCTGCATCTGCAACATCAAAGAGAGATTCCGTAGTGCTGAATGGATCAACACTAGCTAGATAGTAGTCGTTAGTGATGAAGATGAACATGAAAGATCGGGTTTTGTGTAGCCCTACGCTCCAGATGCACCACTTAACAATTAGGAGACTTTGGATCTACCTGTGATGTTTAATTTGGTTAAAATATAATATTTTTAATTAATCCTATTGCTTTACCCAGAGCTCTAAGATTCATGACTTAACGAGCTAACACCTTTTCCTTTGTGCTCAACGTGATAATCAATTTGTGTTTGCTACCTTCATTATCTTTGGTTATATTTTTAACTATTGTTTATTTATTTATCCTTTTTATAAACTCAAATAATGCAGATATGACAATGAATATTTGAAAATAACAATGTCGATATCTGTAATTTTGAGCACCCTGTCGATAATATGGAAGATGATTATGAAAATGATTCAGAACCCTCTCCTGAACTAATGAGATTAGTGGAATAAGAATATAAGGAAATAAAACCCCATCAAGAAGATGTTGAAACATTTAACCTAGGCAAGGGGGATAAAAAGAAAGAAGTGAAAATTGGCAGTAGTATGAAGAAAGAAGTGAAAGAAGAATTATATGTGTTGCTAAAGGAGTTTAAGGATGTGTTTTCTTGGTCGTACAATGATATGTGTGGTTTAGATACTGATATAGTGCAACATAAGCTTCCACTCAAGCCGGAATGTCCTCTAGTCAGACAAAAGTTAAGAAGAATGAAACCAAAAATGTCATTAAAGATCAAAGAAGAAGTGCAAAAGCAATTTGACGTTGGATTTTTAGCTGTGGAAAAATATTTTCAATGGGTGGCAAATATTGTATCAGTGCTTAAGAAGGATGGCAAAGTTTGAATGAGTGTTGACTATTGAGATTTGAATCATGCGAGTCCAAAAGACAACTTCCCATTACCACACATCGACACATTAATGGATAATACAACCAGGTTCTGACTATTTTCGTTTATGGATGGCTTCTCGGGATATAATCATATCAAGATGGCGCCTGAAAATATGGAAAAGACCACATTTATCACATTGTGAAGAATATTTTGCTATAAGGTTATGTCTTTCGGGCTTAAGAATGCTGGAGCAATCTATCAAAGGCTATGGTGGCACTTTTTCATGATATGATGCACCAAGAAATTGAGGTTTATGTGGATGACATGATCGCCAAGTCTGGGTCAGAAGAAGAACACATCCTCAACTTGAGGAAATTGTTCGAGAGATTGAGGAAGTTTAAACGTAAACTAAACCTGGCTAAATGCACATTCGGTGTGAAATTTGGAAAGTTGTTGGGTTTTGTGGTCAGTCAAAAGGGGATAGAAGTCGATCTTGACAAGATGCGGGGTTTCTTGGGCAGACTAAACTACATTGTTAGGTTCATCTCCCAATTAACCGTCACTTGTGAACCAATATTCAAGCTATTGCGTAAAAAATCAGGTTGTTGAGTGGAAGGAAAACTTTTAGGCTGCTTTTGACAAAATTAAACAATATCTACAAGATCCTCTAGTGTTATGCCCACCTGAACCGGGAAAGTCACTCATTCTGTATTTGACTGTACTGAATGACTCAATGAGTTGTGTGTTGGGTCACTATGACGAAATTGGAAAAAGAGAGCATGTCATATACTACCTGAGCAAGAAGTTCACAGAGTGCGAATAACGATATTCGTTTTTAGAGCGAACTTGTTGCGCATTGGCATGGGCTACCCATTGTCTGAGACAATACATATTGAGTCATTCTACCTTGTTGATATCAAAGACGAACCTTATCAAGTATATTTTTGAAAAATCTGCCCTCATTGGAAGGATAGCTCGGTGGCAGATGCTATTGTCAGAATATGACATTGTATATGTCACTCGAAAATCCATCAAGGGTAGTGCTTTGGTTGAATATCTGGCTCAACAATCCACTAACGATTATCAGTCGATGTAGTCTGAATTTCCCGATGAAGACATCATGGCCTTGTTTGAAGGTGATCAAGAAGATCATAATGGAAAGACATGGATATTATTATTCGACGGAGCTTCTAACGTCATGGAACATGGTATAGGGGCGATATTGATATCTCCAGAGAATCAGTACATTCCAATGACAACGAGGTTGTGTTTTAATTACATGAACAATATCGCTGAATATGAAGCTTGCGCTATGGGCATCCAAGCCGCAATTGAATGGAATGCAAAAATTTTGAATGTGTATGGAGATTCAACATTTGTTATCCATCAATTAAAGAGAGAATGGGAGACCAGAGATCAGAAATTAATTCCCTACAGAGTTTGCATCATCGAATTGGTGGAGTGTTTTAATTTCATTGAATTCCACCACATTCTGTGAGAGGATAATCAATTTGTGGATGCCTTAGCTACCTTATCATCAATGTTCGAGATTAATGAGGATGGGATATTGTCGATGATCCAAATGAAAAGCCACGAAGAGCCAACATATTGTCATTTCATCGAAGAAGAGTTAGATGGTAAGCCGTGGTATTTTGATATTAAACACTATCTAAAAACCAGAGATTACCCTAGAGAAGCATTTGAGAATGATGAAAGGACACAGAAGTTTGGCTGCAAATTTTATCTTAAGTGGGGATGTCTTGTACAAGAGAAATCATGACACGGTTCTCATTCGATGCATGGATGCGAAAGAGGCCAAGTCAATATTGGAGGAAACTCATGGAGGTACCTTCGACACACACATGAATGGACACTCGATGGCTAGAAAGATCTTGAAAGTTGGTTACTTTTGGTTAACTATGGAGAATGATTGTTTCACATACGTGAAGAAATGCGAGAAATGTCAAAAGTATGTAGATAATATCAATATGGTGTCCACTACTTCAAACGTAATGTCTGCACCATGGTCGTTTTCAATGTGGAGGATAGATGTCATTGGAGCTATAGAGCCAAAAGCCTCAAACGAACATCGATTCATACTGGTTACAATTGATTATTTCACTAAATGGGTGGAAGCTTTTTCTTACACCAATGTGACTAGAAAGGTTGTGACAAAATTCATAAAAAGAGAGTTGATTTGTAGGTACGGAGTGCCTAACAAGATAATCATTGATAACGCCACCAACTTGAACAATCAAATGATGGTTGAATTGTGTGAAGGATTTAAAATTCAACATCATAATTCTTCTCTTTATCGTTCAAAGATGAATGAGGCCGTCGAAACTGCTAATACATTAAGAAAATTGTACAAAAAATTGTGGTTACGTATAAAGATTGGCTTTGCATGGGTATCGCACTTTGGTACGTACATCGACTGGGGAAACACCTTTTTCTCTGGTATACAGAATGAAGGCAGTACTACCCTTCGAAGTAGAAATCACATCCCTACGAATGTTAATGGAGACCCAATTGGAAGAGGCGGAATGGGTTCAAGTCTGGTTTGACCAGCTTAATCTGATTGAGGAGAAGAAGCTAACAACAGTGTGTCATAGACAGTTATACCAAAGAAGGATGAAAAAATCATTCGACAAGAGGGTGCGCCCTAGAGAGTTCTATGAAGGCAAGCTAGTCTTGAAAAAAATCTTGCCTATACAGAAGGATCATAGAGGCAAATGGACTCTAAATTATGAAGGCTCATATGTGGTGAAGAAAGCATTTTCTGGTGGGGCACTAATTCTCACAAGGATGGATGGAGAGGAGTTACCGTTACTGGTCAATTTTGACACAGTCAAAAAATTTTATGCATGATGATTCCTTGATAGGAGGTGCTACTAGGGGATACTCACATTGTCTCCAAATTTTGTTGTATTCTGCTTTGTTTTTCGTTCAATAAATACCATTCGGTTTTCTCCATATAAATTTCAAACAATTGATGTTACGCTGAGCTCGTAAAGAGAATAAACAACAAATAAATAAAAACGAAGAAATAAAGGCATATGTATATCAATAAGGCATCACGGGTATATGCATACTGGCTTCTAAATGGTGTCGTGGAAATAAAAATAAAAACAAAAAATTACCTTTGGAATTTGTTGTTAATAAAGTTGTCAAGTGCGTGGCATTTTCAAAAAAAAAAAGGAATGAAAATACAAAAATGGGGAGAAGGGAAAGTTTTTCCATCGTTTGTCACTTTTTAAGGGTAACTTATGCTCATCTCATGCTGAAGCATTTGCATCCATATTGCTTGAACCCCCCAATCCGTTCACTTTCCTCTAAAATAAAGGATTGCCCAATGAAATAAACAAGAGTGTTTACTAGGGTAGGTTTTTCTTGAGTTGACCTTGTCTAACGATAGGCTGAGGCCACAAGTTGGGAAGAATAAAATAAGATTGTTCGTTAGATCGGAAAACCTACAAAGGTGATATGAGAAAAGAAAAGAAAATGTGAAGAAAAAGGAAAAGAAAATAGAATGAGTTAAATGTTGTCGAACTTTGGCTTAGAGCTAAGCTCCTGTGAAAATAAGGTGGACAGACTTTGAAATGACATGTGGCCTTCTTCCCCTATACCATAATAAGATTATAAGGTGAAAATAAGATTATAAGATTATAGGATTATAGGATTATAGGATTATAGAATTATAGGATTATAGGATTATAGGATTATAGGATTATAGGATTATTAGATTATAAGTTTATAAGATTATAAAATTATAAAATTATAATATTACAAGTATACAAGATTATGATATTACAAGATTTCAAGATTATAAAATTATAAGATTCTAACCGTATAAGATTATAAGATTATAAGATTCTAACCTTCTCACGTTCTAAGATTATAACATTATAACATTTTAATCTTCTAACATTCTAAGATTATAAGATTATTGTGAAATTATAAGATTATAAAATTATAGGATTATAATATTATAAGTTTATAATATTATTATAAAATAATTAGATTATAAATTTATAAGATTATAAGATTGTAAGATTGAAATATTATAAAATATAAAATTATTGAATAATAAAATTATAAAATTACTAAATTATAAAATTATTGATTTATGAAATTAAAAAATTATAAATTTACAATTTTATTAAATTATTGATTTATAGAATTATATAAATTATAAAATTATGGAAAAAAATAAAATAATAAAATTATATGTGACGACAACTCATTGAAGTGACTTGACAAAAGACTAACCATGTCAACCACATCATAGTCATATGACTAAAATATCAGAAAAAGTTAACGATGAGAATTCGATCAAAAATTTTGAATCTACTCAGTAAACCATAAAATGTTATTAGAGATTAGTTGAAGGTTGTCAAATTTATTAGAGACTTAGAACATAATTAAGTCTAAAGTTATGTTTATATGTATATAATAATCACTACAACAAAAATAATTTTTACTAGAGATTATTTATGGTATTTCCGGGGGTTTTAACCCCGTTAAAGGAGTTTCCGGCGGTTTGTTTTTCCCCTAGAAAAACCAGCGTCGTTAACGGTTACTAGCGGTTTTCACTAACCCTTGGTAAAACAACACTTACCAGCAGTTTTAAAACTCCTGGTATTTACCGGCAGTTTCAAACCCCTAGTAATTACCGACAGTTTTTAAACCCCTGGTAATTACTGGCGGTTTCAAAACCCCTAGTAATTACCGGCGGTTTTAAAACCCCTGGTAATTACCGGCGGTTTTAAAACTCCTGGTAATTATTGTCGGTATCAAACCCCTAGTAATCCCTGGTATTTATCTGGAGTTTTAAAACCCCTAGTAATTACCGGCGGTTTTAGAACCCTTGGCATTCACTGCGGTTTTGTAACCCTAGTACCTATTTCTTGTATGTAATTTTAAATCCTTTATACCGTGTAATAGTACTAAAAGTTCATTTTTTACCCCTACAATGCAATTCATTATTTATTGATGTTTTTACTTTTCAAATTCCCTTAATTTTATTTATTATACTTTTTGAGTGCATATAATTCATAAAACATATGATATGAAAAAATTCTAACATTTAGATATTTGTTTATAACTAGATATAACATTCATAAAAACAAGGAACGTAGTCTATAAGTTCAAAGTAAATAATAAAGTTTAAACGTTCAAACTAGTGAAATATTACAATATCTTTGTTATACTTGTTATAAAGTCAAATAAAATGAAAGTCTAATAAGATTCTTCTGTATCAATCTTGATTTGAGTCATTTGTTTCTCCATTGGGAACACTTCCCTGATCAGATACCTAACATTAAAAATAATAATAATTGGTAACATTCTTGACAATATAAAATATATATTAATATACTTAAAATTTAAATATTACCGATGACGAATGAAACACAGGAAAGTCATGAGGCAATTCTCCTTGATAGTTTTGTACAAAGAAAGTCATCATTGCCTTCATTTCATTGACTTGCGATGTTAACCAAGAAACCTTTTTAAGAACATAACTAATCAAATTAATCAAACTGTCTGCATTTTACAACATGCCTAACAATAATACATACTTAAATCAAACTCAAAATCATCAATAATGAAACATATTACATCATGTTCATATCTTCTTTTGTTTGTAGTGCGTGATCCAATACATCATGTACATATCAAAATTAAATAAGTTCTAGTGTGCCTGTATGCTTTTTGTGAGAGATAATAAACCATATATTATTTTCAATCACTGTGCAGAGGGTTGAAATTTCAAATTTATTTAACATTCACATTAAATATGCACAAGGGAGAGAGAACTAACAATGATAGGTGCACTCACTAACCACTCTTCACATTCACAATGTGATACATACACCCAAATGAGGATAATGATGTCTTAATAATGATAGCAATAACAACAATGACATCAATAGCAATTTAAGGTAATTTAACAGCAATAGAAAGCATGCCTTTCACCACATTTTTGGTAACCATGTGGGATGCTACTCTTCAGCTTAAAAGTGGGGTTCTGTATTCCCAATATAACAACAAAAAAGACTATATTAATGGCAATAAAATACCATTATACAGAAGAGATAAACTAAAAAAAGCAATAATTGAAAATAAGAAATTATTAACCTGATTTTGTAACTGTGTATAAGAAGGACAACTCGAAGACGCCCCACTATATGAATGTGCATTGAAGCCAAACACTTTAGATGGACAAGGTCCCAAACCTAAACCCCTAACACGTCCACAATGTTCTTGACTTCCGAAAGCAAAAGCTAAGGAATCGGTGCTAGATACATCTTTTGATTGGGATGTTGATAATTTTGATTCATATGATTGAATTTTTTCCTATACAGAACACGAGAAGAAACTAATTAAAATAACGTCAATTGTGGATGATAATTATAGAGTTTATTAGAATCAAACTTACACCAATTTCCCTTGCTTCATCACTAACAAATGTTCCATTAGCATGCTTGTGGGTGGCTATCCATACCTCTCCTCTACTAACCTTTTGGCCACACTCTTTTTCCTATAGAGTTGAAAAAAAAATTTATGACACAATTCAAAAAATTAAAACATAAATTTAATTTGAAGATATGTAATATTATCACCATTTCATCTCTTTTCCTTGCAAGGCTCTTAGATCCACATGTGTGAGCAATGGTTTGCTTTGCCCTATTGTTTTTATTTTTGAGGGCATGGTCCTAATCATCAAAGTATAAAAATTAATAATAATAAATAAGGTTGATGAAAAAAAGTTTCAATTATACCTTTGTTTTTGAATTTAGACGATAGTCAATAAAAGAAGCCCATTGGTCTCTATCTATTCCTTTTGGAGCCATTGTGATCAATTCATCTCTAGTACGTGTACCATCATTCCTTTGTTGCCACAATTCTTGTCGATGGTCTCTCCACTTTGTGCTAGTTTCTAGTAGTATATGTGACAATTACCTTACTAGACAGAAACTGAAATTCAATTACACAAAAACTGAAATTCAAAGAGTGTTATGTGACAATTACCTTGCTAGTTGTATATTTCCATCCTCATATGGATATAGTAATTCTAAGTTTTGTTGCTCAAATGGTTCAGATTCATGAAAATCGTCAACATCTTCTTCACCCATGTTGTACATGTCTCTAGGCTTTAAATGTACAGGTATGCACCAATTTTTATCCAACTCATCTTCTACATAATACACCATTTGAGCTTCTGATGCGTGAATGTATGGCT
>Ga0214544_1006519_pt1 | contig 21457 bp, 9 predicted proteins | sample CNSS3metaG_FD_160074 | JGI IMG/M metagenome (GOLD analysis project Ga0214544, IMG submission 160074) | Root nodule microbial communities from cowpea collected in UCLA plant growth center, Los Angeles, California, USA - CNSS3 | ecosystem: Host-associated > Plants > Roots > Nodule | place: USA...
TATATATATATATATATATATATATATATATATATATATATATATATATATATATATATATATATATATATTAACATCCCATTTAATAAACAAGCTTAATTAAATGAAACATCACACAAAAATAATATAAAGAGCAAAATTATGGAGCATAAATGTCACTCCTTACAATTATCTTAGATACTTAGAGGGAAATACTAAGGCACACCACGATGTCATTAACAAATAAAATAAAGGTTTAATTGTATCCCAAAATACAAGGTAGTACGTACGCCTCAGCCTTTAAGAATACTCGGAGTAGAGAGTCCAACCTAAGAATAGTTATGTAGCGAAATTTCTATCACCCTGACGACCACTAGAAGTTTCCACATCTGCTCACATCAATAAATTGATGATCATCACAAAAGAAGAAAATCACACATAAGACACGTAAACAAACAGAAAGGGTAAGCTAGAGTGAAAAATGTTTTATCATACAATTGCATACAATTTAAAAGACAAAGATACATAAAACAACCAAGCATGTGATGACCAACAAGCAAGACTCTAAGACTCAATTATCCGAATACTTATAATCAGTCAGATTCACTAGATACTTGCACTTGTGGTGGCCCCTACTACTCTGTAGAGCCATTGCCAATGGGTTTCACCCTACCACGCACGAGGTTAGTCTTAAAAAATCTAAGGCCATTATCCTGCCAAAGACTAGGGCCTCCTACTACTCTCACCATTTGAGTCAGTACGCTTTACGTGAGACTCACTAACTCTTTAGAGTTTCAGGATGCAATTACTTGAATCCTTACTAAATTATATAATGAGTCATCACCACGAAAGCTCCGTGGAATTACGTCCTAACCATGAGGCACCACCATGAGCTCCCACCAAAAAGGGTCATGGAATTACGTCTTGACCATGAGGCACCACCATGAGATCTCACCATAGAGATTCATGGAATTACGTCCTAAATCATACCAAAATCATGTCTCACCAACCATACATAAAGTTATCATGCATACCCATCTCATGCTAATATTTATAACCAAACATCCAATCAGGTTCCATACGAAGATCATACCAAAGTCATCAATTCCAGCCTATACAATCAGATATTACATGCATATTCACATACTTCATACTTTAAATAGGGTACTCCAACCAAGCATACAACTAACAATCCAAAAACATGGAAAAGAACACAAATTCTTGTATCAGTCTCGCTCAAGCTATGGATACTAGCTCAGGCGAAAGAGGTCTTTCGCTTAAGCTACAGGGTCTTGCTTAGGCGAGATTGCCAACAGAAAGCGCAATAGGGTTTGCGAGTTCTTGCTTAGGCGAGACCTCCTCGTCTAAGCGAGACTGCTCTTCGCCCAAAAGTTGAGGTCTCTCGCCTAAGCTACCACTGCAGCGAAACACATCAGGCTCCCACGAATTCTCGCTTAGGTAAGCCCCTCTCGCCTGAGCGAGATGACACATCGCTCAAAACGAAACTTCTCTGCTTGAGCGAGAGCTCGAGCAGGAACCTGGGCCAACTTCTGTTATTCTCGCCTAGGTGAGACAAGCTCGTTTGGGCGAGAATATCAATTCTCGCCACTGTTCACACTTGTATCAGCCATTCTTTCAATCCTAACAACACATCGAGGTATTCTATGTAACCACAGTACCACACAAGCCATATTTAAACACGAAGAAAAGCTAGAATACACAACATTCAGAAATTACAAACAAACCCTAGCTTCCCTTACCTGAAAAAAGCTAGCCAAAAGACTCTGACTCCTAAGGCAACGAACACAACAACTTTAGGAGCATATTCAAAAGTTGGGAATAGTGGCACAAAATGAAAACGAGGTTACTACGATGAACCCTAACTAGAACCACGAAAAAAAAAAGTGGAAGAAAAGAAAGCATGAGTCGAGAACCAACTTACACAGAGTAGAATGGAGTTTTGTCTAGCTCAACGAGGAACCGAAGTCAGACCCTAGTAGAGCTTCTGTAAAGAGAGGAGAGAGTGTTTGAGGAGTGAGCTGTTGACAAAGTGAGAACAGAATGGGAAGTGAAAGGACACTTAGGGTTTTGAAGTCCCTAAGTGAGCTGATCTTAGGCCCACTAAAAAGACCAAGCCTTACGCTTATAAGTCAAAAAGAAAAAGGGATCTTTTATATATATATATATATATATATATATATATATATATATAATATTAATTGTAATTAATTTTATAATACTCTTTATGTAATACAACACAAAAATACAAATATATTATAATATAACACACAATTATAATATAATAAAAAATAATAAAGTAATATAACATGATATAACATGATATAACATGATATAATATAATAACGTAACATAACACAATTATTATGTCTATGAAATTTATTAGGGTTAAATATGTTTTTTTCTCCCTCAAGTTTCAGTGAAATTTGGAATTAGTCCCTCTTCGAAACTTTATACCAATTTAGTCCATCTTTAAAAATGCGTGAATTTAGTCCTTTTAACTAATTTTTGTTAAGTTTATCTAACATTTCAAGTGCATTTCATTATAATATTTAAATTATTTATACCGTTTGACACATTTTTGCTTTACTGTTAACTTAAATATTATCATAAAATACGTTTAAAATATCAAATAAACTTAACAAAAATTGGTAAGAAGGACTGAATTCACACATTTCTAAAGATAAAGGACTAAATTGGAATAAAGTTTCGAAAAAGGACTAATTCCAAAATTCACTGGAACTTGAGGGACCAAAAACATATTTAACCCATTTTATTATATTTATTACAAAAAGTAGTAAGGTAATCATACCTGAAAATATATAATTAAAAACAACATAAAAACTTTAACAATGTTGATATATTTAAGTTAAATTATAAATATAAAAGAAGTTTGGAATACGACTTATTCTTTTCGAAAAGAAGGAATTTTGTTCAATAATAAATACGTTTATTGAATAAATAAGCGAAAAAATCTTTTAATATTTTTGTTAAAAGTAAAACATCAGTTAATATAATTTGTTAGACACTAGCACGCATAAATGAATTTAAAATAAAGAGACTAATACCTAATTATGGTATGAGTAGAAAGATCAATTTTCGATGGTTGTATCACAAATCAAAACTCTCACCTAACTGACCTAAGTCCTTAGACTGCTTTATAGTGCTCCTATTGGAATAAGACACGTAATGCATTGTCTCCTAACTCAATCACTGCTACAACAAGCTTCTACCAACAACTTCTTTTTCTTCAACCTTTCACAAAAACAAATCATTTTAAATTATTTCAAATTCATTTAATTTAGCCAAGTTATAAGATCATTTTAAAGAATTTTACTATACATGTATCACAGGAGTGTTAAAGGGAATAAATTTTTTTTCTTAATTTACTATGAATTGAATTAAAATTGGTTTATGAAGAACTCATAAAGATATTTTATACTTTTAATTTATTATGTACATTTATTGTTGTAAAATAAAGGTGATTTAACTTCACTCATCTCCTTATAACTGTACAGTTAGAATATTTTCTTATTTCAAGAAATATTAAAATATTAATTTATATAATTAAAGAAAAAAATTAAGTATTTAAACTATTCAACTATTATTGAAGAATATTCTAATAATTATTGAATATATTAAATTTTCAATTATTATAACAAAAAAAGTTAAGAAAAATAGTAAAAATAAATAACAAATAGTTGTTTGTGGGTTATGCATCAACACATTTCCAACCCAATTGGAACACGTTTTTAATAGGTTAGATTAAATTTCACTCATATTTAAAAATAAAATTAAATATTTTCCAACTCAATTCCACTTAAATTAATATGGAATAAAATCGGTTTTAACACCTCTAATATAACAAATAACATATTTAGTTTTTTAACTTAAAAAAGTTTCTTGTACAATAAACTGTTTTCTCATGGAATGAATTTCTTCAAATAATATGACACATCTCAAAAAAATACTATGGAAGCTACACCAAAATTGTTTAAAAAACTCTAATAAAGTAAACCCTATTAGCGATGATTCATAACTCAATAAATAATATTATAAGTTTTAAATTTAAAAGATATGCCTTCTTATTTAAGTCCGAATAATATGTATGTTAAATTCTATTAGTAATACTTTGAAATTAGAGAAATATTTACATATTTGAAAGCTTAAATTATACATATTAGTTTAGGCCTTACTTTATTTACAAGTGGAATTTTTGACATATTTAAAATGTCTTGCTTATAAACTAGGGTTTTTAAATGGAATTTTTTTAATGAACCAAATTTTAAAAACGTCAAACTAAGGCTTATTAGAATCTTTATTAGGTAAATTAGATAAGTCAGAGTCATCAAGTCTAAAAATTTGAAAATAAACCAACCTTGAATCTTTTAAAGTGTAATTCCTTGCCAAACTTTGTGTTTCAGTCCAATTGTACTTTATTAAATTAGAAAAATAATGAAGCATGCTCTTCTAAGTCAACATGATACTTTTATATTACTTATGTCCTCTGAAATAATAATTAATTTTAAAAAAGTCATGTACGATTATATAATAATCTAATGTCATGGAGACAAATTATTGAATACCTCTAGTTGTTGACGTACGTGCTATCCATAGATTTGAGTTTTACTGGGAAAGCTTAGATCATGGTTTTTACATTTTAAATTTATCTTGATTACATCTTTATGTTGTCATCAAATTATTCATAATTTATTTATTTTTAGTTCCTGAAAAAAAAAATCATTCGATTAATTTTTTTTCATTTTAATTTTATTTTCATAGTGCATCACAGTGATATTTGTCTTGAAAGTATTGATCAATTAACTCATTTTCATTAAAGGTTGTAAATTGATTTTATATTTAATTGATGTGGAATTTTAAAGTCAATTTCTTATATAATTGAAAAGAGAACACCAATTACGAAATAGCTTAGATCTCAGTATCCAAAGTGGAAATTTTCTTATCTAGGCACAAAATATTTAAGAAATATATTGCATAAATTCCTCCGTAACTTCATGTATGAAGAAAAATAAGCATAAAAATGTATTGCATAACATTTTAAAATGTGAATTTCACCAGTATTTTCTTTCTCCACCCTCTAGAAAAAACAATGTGCCTGTTGTTCCATCTATGGAAATAAATGGTTTAAACTATGGCAAAAGGAAAGCAAAACATTAGTCAAAGTCTCGAGCATTTATAACAACAACAAAGCCTTGTTACTCTACGAATTCTACTTATTTAAAATATTATTACTTTTAATACTTTACTTTTCTTTATTGCTATTTCTTGCTTTCTTTTCTTTTAACCATATGTTGGATTCGTTACTTTTTCTTTAGAAAACTAGAATGGTGGTGTGATGTGAAAATAAGTTTAATTTAATGAATTAACTTAAATAATTGTAAAATGGATGCATTAAACTAAAAGAATAGTAATTTGATTTGATCCATTTAGTTTGCCGATTATGATTTATTAGCCTAGGTCAATTTCTAGAATTATGGGTTGACATGTCTTTTAAATAGTTATAATATAAAAACATATATAATCAAAAAATCAATATAAAAATTGAAATTAATTTATGACCTCTTTAAATTATCCAAATCTCATGCCCAACCCAATCATTTTTTTCTTTTTGGTGGGACACCCCAACACAATCCTATTTGCTAATGTTAGACTTGTACACTTTTTAATTATTTAATTATTTAATTATTTAATTATTTACTATCAAATAAAGTGATACTTTAGAAAAGAGGGGAAATCCCGAGATAGATCTACTTTCCATTATATCAAACTAATTTTCAAAATGGTTCCCAACAACAAAAATCGAAAACCATAATCTAACTTTCAAAATAATAACTAATTTGCAACCTAAAAATAGTAATGCTAGGTCGTCCTGGATCATAATTTTAAATTCTTAGTAAAATGAATATTTTGATCTTTGAAAATATAACCCTACATCAATTTAGTCTTTAAAACAACGTCATTTAGGTTTTGAATGTCTAGTTAAGTTTCTGATGTTATTTCATTATTCCGTTATAATGTTTAAGGATCAGTTTAACAAACAAATTATACTTTTATGAATCAAGTTGACATTAAGTTGTAGAGTTTAAGAGTTAATTAGTACTTATTTTGCACTTCAATTTCGTTTTTTATTCTTTCCTCATATCTTCGTCTTTTTCTTCGATGACTTTTAGTATTTTTGTTTGTTTTGAGTTTGGAACAGTTCAAATTTCAGTTAAACTCAGTTTATTTCTGGGTAAACTGAAAAATAAAATGCCCTTCTCTTTTTCTTTGAAGTTGTCACTTCCCACATAATGGTACAAACAAAATCTTAAAGGCAAAGATTATTTATTGACCATTTCTCCTGTTACCAGAATAAGGTTAGTTCATTAGGACTTCCTCACTTTTTAATTTAATGTCGTCGTAATTGGTGTTGTTATTATTAGAGATCGAACTCATCATATGTTCACGGTTTCTTTGGAGCCTGCAAATAGGAAAAAAAAAAAAAAACTACTCCCACCATTTTCCATGACTATAAATGGATTTCTCTTATAAACTGTATTTCATTTAATATCAACTCCGCTGCAAAATATCATCTCCGACTGCGAAAATCTAGTATGCAAAGACCACACAATACACAATTATTATAATTATGGTGTATCATGGACCATCTATAGAAGATTACTCGTTATACAAAGATATAGAGAAGAATCATTATGTACAATCTTACCTAAGCAGGTATATATAAAGATATTTCTAAATTCAAACTTAAGACCAATTGGTCACCAGCAATTTTTTGCAGCAACGTAATAAATGGGCATAATGAACTACAAACAAGACTTCAGCTATGCTAAAGTTTTTTTATACATATTATTTTGTATCTGTAAATGTGATGCCTAAAGACATAAAAAAATTATTGGATTTCCATTACAAATCATACCATGCAGAGCAGGCAGAAGGACTAAAGTTTGTCTTTAGTTGGAAGGAAACATTGATTTCAACTTAGTGCAACTACCTTTAGACAAACCATCATCTAGGAAAACCCAAAAGGACACGTGCACAAAAAGAAAAAGGAAATGGCAATCATAAGGGTCGATCAGAAGTATCCTTTAGATAAGACAGCTAGCAGGCGAACCTTTCTTGAGCTGTTAATTAGCACAAAGCAACAGCTCTTCAGTCCTTTAGCCGAATTCGTTGATTGAAGAACAGAAAAGGACCTCGAAATATTGCACAATGATCAATGAATTGAAAACTTCTTTATGTACAGTTTTTCCATGTCTAGAGGCTTGGTTGGATATCTCTGCTCCGCACATAAGTTAAAAATTGAGTCGGTAATTCTGCAAGAAGTGCTTGAACAACTGAAAATCCACCTGCAAGTGAAAAAGTTTGCAATTATTTTGATATGTTAGCCATCATTCACCAAATATTTGTTCTTTGCAAAGTATATAATTTTTCTTTCTTAGTGATTTCATACAAGGCCCTGAAACCTCTATCATCATCTCAATCCTAATTGTTTAAAATGGCACTTACTTTGAACCTCACGAAATGGAACAAATTGAACTATATCACGTGAAGCAACACGTCCATATGAACTCTCAAGCCTCTCTCCCTTGTCTGCATCTAAGACCTAAACAAGAAATTGGACAACAAAATTATTTCACAAACACGGTTCATAGCCTCAGACGCCTAACATTACAACTCTACGTATAAAGAGCATACAGGTTTGATTTATTACCTCCATTTCTTTGAAATCAGCACCTCCAACCCCAACAATGAGGATTGATAATGGCAGATCAGATGCTTTAACAATGGCATCTTTTGTTTCTTGAAGATCTGTCACTACTCCATCCTTGGAGCATACCAATTAAACTCAGCAGCAGTGATGGAAAAATCTTCATAAAATTCTTAGTAGTAAGAAGGATAGGTGATCTTTTGTTACATGTAAGATAAATATGGAGCATCTTGCTTACTATGCATAATATTGTGGATGCATTAAGGCAAACTAGAGGGAAACATACATGACAAACAACCAAAGAACCATTAAGTTATAATAAACTTACAGATTGTGTTCAATGAGGTAAAATTAGGATTTACTTTCAGAGATAAATATTGAACGCTGCAAAGTATATTGACTCTTACTGTGATTATTAACAAAACAAAATACTTTCTTCCACCATTTGCTACAGATTGGCTGGCAATCAGTGCAGCTGTGCTTATGACAGGTCCAAAAAGAGTAGGTCCTGCAAGAGATACATTATGCAGGGCACTTGTGTAAGCCATCATAATTCCTTGGATCCCTTCCACCTACAACAGACAGAAACTTCTAACTAACAAAGAACTGTTTCAATATGACAATACAAGCAAGACCAGACATAGCAGCTCTACCTCACAATAATGACTACTTCCATTCAAGTTGAAGCAATGAGAAACAGGACCATCAATTGGTCGTGCCCCAAATCCCCAAGTAGGAAATCGTTTGTCTGAATCATAAAACTGTAACACTTCCCCAACCTCAACAATTGCCTAGAAATAAATTCATAGCACGTCAATGATGGATCAATTAAACATGTAGTTATGAATTTAAACAAAGAATTATTTCTCACTCTCTGGTATGCATTTGGCCGTCCTGAAGGATCAATATAATGCAAAGAATCAGGAAGGCGTGGATTTCCATTCGAAGCTGGTAAATAAGAGAAGGTCACTGTAAGCATATATTTCTTCCCCCCTCATTTCATGCAAAACCAGAAGCATGTTAGGCATTAGATTAAGTTTATCTACTTTTATCCCACAGATAGAGTCGGTTTGAGGGTGGCGGAGGGCAACCTCAAACCAGCTGTTGTGTCTGACAACAAGGGACTTAAAGGGTTAGAATTTTGGGGAACCCACAAATGGTTCCTCAAGGTAAACTGAGCAAACTCCACCTAGACAAGCGCACAAGTGGAAATTGAAACCAAAGCATTATGAGTAAGGAGGATTACTGTTTAACTACTTAGTGGCTTGGTGGTAGTTTGAACTACGAAACGAAAGGTAACATTATTTAAGCAATAGTGAATTTGTATTGAAATTCTACCATTATTGTAAAGCTCTGTTAAAATAGTGGTGCTTTGCAAGGCTAAAAATTAATGTATCAGCAAAATATTTCAGAAAGAAAAATATTTTTCATATTAGTTATCTCAGAAATAGCAAACATAACAAATTAGCTATAATATAAGTTTGGGTATCTTTCTGACTTAAAATAGGCAAGCTGTCATGAAAAATGAGAACAAAGTAATAACTGTGCCAAGTGGTATGGGCAAATTAATAAAAACATAATATGATTAAATACCATCGCAAGAGTAGAAATCCCATAATGTATAATCAGCCTTAAATAAGGGTTAGGACATATCCATTGTTGAATTGGAGGCTAGACTTGCAACAATGGTCTGAATAATAGCCATGTCAATGGCGGAAGGAGGATGCTGGAGGAAGTTTCAGTAGATCCACAGCTGAAAGAACCTAAGAGGGCCCAGTACTGTCTTTACATATTGACCTACCTTCAGATGATCCAAGAAGGCGAAGAAGTACCTATCCAAAACAGATAAATGCCACATTGCCCAGAGGTGACACAGCAGCCACAAATTGGTTCAAATGATGTATCATGTATCTGCAGAACCAGCTGGTTACCTAAATAGAGGTTCGGAATGAAAAAGTATCACATTCCCATATTCCGTATAAGTTTGGAATAAATACTCCCATAAATTGTTGATTCATAGGAATATAAAAGGTTTATTCTTCTCTAATGTTGCTTCTTATTCTCATAATGAAAGGTATCTTATATTTCCATGGGAACTTTTTCTACAATAACTACCTACCGCTACTATCCACTCTGTCATTCCCCATTTATTCTTCCACTTTCACTTTTCAACTTTTAATTAAATATATTTTCTACACTTACTAAATTGCAACCAAAACATGTTTATAGGAATAACATTCTTAGGTATAATTTCTGGGAATGTGATTCCAAGAAATACAATATTATAACATGAAACAAATGTTTCATATGTGTACAACAATTTGTAATCTCTTTAAGATACCCAACCCAACACAGATCAAACGGAAACAAAAACATTATTCTCATGTACCCTCTTTCATTATATTGCCTTACTGTGCAGTTTCATATCTTTATCATTTACATTCATCCGTATTTCTATACAATTTTGGCCAAATTGCATATCTAAATGCAGCTTAGGAACCCATTGCTAATAAACATCGTCCCTTTCTCATATGTGATCAACTTGTCTAGCATACCTACCCAAGATTGTACATAAATTTTAGCATGCAATTAGCTTTTTTTTTTTCAAATTTGATAAACTTTTTCTAGCATACCTACCAATGATTGTTCGTAAATTTGGCATGCCTAGTGGGATCAATGCATTTTAAGTTCAAAGTGGTGAATGCAACTCGGGTCTGGTAAGAGAGTCAATATGGATCCTTCGCAATCAAAGCAGCCCCAAAAGAAGTGGCAACTACAACGGAATGGGAATGATCGCAGTTAAAGAGACTTTCCAATAATACCCATAAGAATTTGGCTTCTAACTGAGCTCAATGCCATGTGATTCATGTAGCCAACTTCACCTCATGGGATAAGGTCATTGTTTTTTAAGTTTATAACGTTAAAAAAAATGAGATGTTCTTGGCACAGTTTCCAAAAATTCGTGAAAACAGCATTCAAATACTTTATGAACGGTTTAGTGAGATGATTGGAAGGAGGATTCGTATTCATGATCATTCATCAAGTAATTGGGTAAGCAGATTGTTTGTATTAGGAATTCTTAGAATTTGGGTTTCAACCTCACTAAATTAGTTTTTAAGGTAAGAATTTCCCCTATTTATATACTATTTTGCTATATCACTAGTTGGTGTAGGATATCCAACATCAATGATTAAGACTTTTTGTCTTTGGGACAGGATGAAGATTACTAAATTATGTATAATTTTATGTTCAGTATTGTATTTTCTAAGTTTATGAACTGGTGTTCTATCACATCTTGGAATACGATATTCAATTTTCAGCAATTAATGACATAAGACTTAAAACAAGTAAGAACATATTTAAAAATTACAACTACAATAATCCTAATATTATTGCGTCATTCTCCATCATTCGATCATTATATTTAACCCAAAGATTAGTATAATGAGTTTGAGGATATTGTTCTGCACCTGTAAAGTCAACAGCCACCATGAAGTTCAATTCAAATCCCCCCGCCAAGTAATCCAAGAAAGTATATTGGACACTTTCAATAAATCTGTCCACAAATAGTTGGCTCCTTAACACCTGTAGTATTATAGTCACATAAGCTTTAAGGAAAAGACAGGAATTCATGATAGAAATTAATTTAATAATAATATAAGACCTTATTGTCATGGTTCTGTCCACCAGAAGATGGCAAAAATAAATTTTCCCCTTGGCCATTATTATGAATGTTCTCCAACTCAGCCAGAGATCTCTGCACTTTTCTGATAAATCAAGAATAAACAACCCTAATATGTATTTCAGCAAAGATAGAGACTAAACGGAAACATGGACAGATAATTAAGAAGCAACTGAGCTTTACCCAATTAAATCATGTTTTCCATTGCTATTATAGTTATAGCACTCTATTATCAAAATACTCTCCTGTAAATTATAAAAATGAAAAATTAGATAGCTTCAATTCAACTATATAAAGAACATCATGCCAAAATATACATGGTCAATGTTAAGTATTATGTAATGATGAAATGAAGAAATTATGGAAGATTAGTATTTCTAAATTATAGTTTGTTTTCATGAACAGGATGCACATTTTGAACACAAAGTAACTTGACCCCACTGCCTGCTATTTGAAGGAACCTTCGAAACAAAAAGGATAAGATACTTTTAACAGGCAATGAAAACTAAAAATGGCAATCTAAAAGTGTGATGGCCAAGTTCAACATTACCGTTATTAGACAAATGGCCACACCAAATGACATAACTGTATTTAAGGTATATACCTTGCTTCCTACTTGTTGGATATTCACAAACACAGATTTCCATATTGGATTAAGATCATTCTTTATAACTTCTGTTTTACAAATTGGAATTTGTACACCACCTTCTGCAACTTTTGATATCAATAAAAAGGGGTCCTGCAAGATAAGAAAAAAAAAGTATTATAGCAGAGTGGGCACTCCTCATAATGCGAAAAAGAAAAAGAACACAGGTGCATACATTTCTTGAGAAGAGATCCTTGCATTCCAAATCTGAACACCTGAACACCATCTCTATTGCAGTCTTTGAGCTAACACACTCCTCAGCATGCACCAGGAGCTTCCCGCAGTTTTTGGGCAGGGTAGATCTCAAAGAATCCTCTATGTGTAGATCTATAGTCAATGATTGATCACGCTGTGTGATTATCTGCGGAAGCCAATTATTTATTATTGTGCACAACTCTTGGGATATAAATTTGACAGTAATAGTGCAGAGGGAAGAATAATGAGCATTTCTTTCTTGGTTTAAAAAACTTGTAATAAGCTAGATAGTTAAGAAATGAACAATGAACCAAAAACAGAAAGGTTACACATTTTCAAGATCATAAATTTGGATCTACAATTACATTGTGGATCATAAAGATCAAACTTCATTTGTAGTGCAATGAATTCGTTTTCATTGTCAGAGCTGTGTCAACATAAAGTTTAACATTCTCCATGTTACCTGAGACAGTACACATGTAGCCTCACCAAGAAATTGCTGCTCATCTAGCTCAAGCATCTGCAAAAGTAAACCAAATAGTTAAAATCTGGACATTTTACATTGATATTCTCTACGAACATGTTATATCATCTAATGAACAGGAAAACAAAAAGACCAACATGGGAAACAAATATCTTTTCATGGAATTGGGGATGATTATTCCCCAACCTTTAAGCTATGTTATAGGAGTTGTGCAGAATCTAAGCTATTTGGAAAAAAATAAAATAAAAAATAAGCTGATTTAAGTAGTTATCTAGTGGTCCACATGCGAGCTGTTAGTAAACCATTTATGTAAGTAAGCCTACACTGCTACACAAGATAAGAGACCATTAATTTTATCACATCCTATCTCAAGGTAGACGATACCTATCCTTTTTCCCTCCCCACATATCTTAATACACATTACAAGATTCTCAGAAGCCAGAATCATTTGCACACAATTCTCAGTAAAATCAAGATAATTGGGAAAAATAGAATACAAGCTTTCTGATTTGCTATAAATTTGCACTTGGAAGGAGAAGAAAACATGTATACAGAAGTATGGATAATCAATACAATAATGTAGATAGCATTACCAATATAAAAGCATTGACAGAAAAAAGATATCATTCATTCAGATACAAACTTATAACCACTGCATGGATAGACTTGTTAACATTTATAAAATTCTAAGAAATTGGGAAACAATAGACTAGAATCTAATGTGACAAGAACATGTTATATTGGAACCACATCTTACTAAAAAGGAACCAAGTATACAAGCCATCATAAAAACTATACCTTTATATCTAAATTGTGAAACTGAGTATCAACATCATACACACGAAACCTGTGATGAAAGAATTTTTACAGAAAACATCGGGTAAAAATAAAAAATGCTCATCTGCCTTGTTAGAAGTATAAAATATCGCATTCAAACTTACACTAAAACCTGAACAACCTCAAAATGATAAATGAGGGTGTGTTTAGTAATCCATGTTGGACTTGATGAATTCAGAACAACTTCTGTACGGCAAATTTCCTCAAGTGCTCCAGTTTTGCCTTTTGCATAAAGAACCATCATTGGATTATTCTACATAAAAAAAAAAAAAAATTAAATATCCTAACTCTAACATGGAAGCAAGATTCACCTAACTGAAAGATAAGAACATTAGCTATTGAAAACATTTTTCTTTATTTTTATAAAAAATGGAATGGTAATCGTATAAACAGATGAACACTTGACAGTGGCCCATTGGTCCATGTGGTTTATTTGGACAACTACGTTAACAAGTGCTATTTAGATATTCCTTGATCTCTTATGTGAACGTAAGGATCTTGTAGAGTCTAGTCTGTAACACGAACGCAACTAAACTATTAGATTTTGAGGACTTCAACATTATTTCTTTCATTTGTTTTTTTCACACAAGAGCATATTGTTTGTATGAAAAATATCATTTGTTAGTATATTTAAATTTAATATCAATCATTTGGAAAAAAATTGTTACACTTTCTTCCGTTTTTACTAAGGAGACTCGGTTTACACTTGATCGGGGGATTAGTGTGTTATCTTTTCTTCCTGTATTTTTAATACTTGACAGAGATTGCAGTTCATGACCCCAAGCTACAGACTGTTCAATTGTTAAGTAAAATTCAACTAGTTTTGATTGGAATGGTCATAATGTTTCCTATTATTTGTTTCTTTTTTTCCTAAATGTCCGTGTGGATAACTTACCAAAGAGAGATAATTGTGCTGGCATAAAGCAGAGATTAAATCAGCTAATTAAGCAAAAGCAAGACAGAAACAATCGAGTAGTGTACAAGTTCAATTGCAATTTCGACAAAACGGAACCGAAACAAGTATCTATATCTAACCAAATTAAATAGGTAAGATAGGATGCAAGAGGTTCAGATTCACCAAACGCTTAACCGACGGAAACGAACCTTGAAAAGCACATCACGATCACCCAAGCCAGAAGCTGAAAACGACAACTGCAGCACAGCAAGAGATAATTGTAATGTAAAAGCTCTTCAAAGCTGAAAGCGAGTGAGAAGAGAACGTGAACAAAACACGCTGACAAACTCGATAAGAAGCAAAAGAAAGAACCTCGATCTGAGAAAAGAGACCGTGGTGGCCGCGAGACCTGAGGAAGTTCTCGACGGCGTCGTGTGGAGCGCCAGCAAGACTACGGAAATCGCCGGCGGTGCCGCCGATGGCGGCGCGGCCTGCGGTGACTTCGGAGAAGCAGTTTCCCATCGAAAAGTGCGCGTGCAGTGTAGTATTTGTGGCTTGACCTCAGTCTTTCCGTCAAACTCAGCAGTGACTGGGAATGAAATAAACAGAAAATTGAAAAGAACAAAACCATACGCACGCACAAACAGAAGAATATACAATTATATAATCTAATTTGCAATTTCCGAAATTTTCATCTTAATTTTCCTAGTTCATACAGTATGTGCTCATTTCATTGCTTTTTCTTTCTTTCTTCCAAAGAAACGCGTTTTGTCTCTCCCTTTGTTTAATTTTATATTTTCTTTCAAATCACTGAAATTTCAAACTTATGCATGCCTCTTATCAGTTGTATGTGTGACTCTGAAGGAGAAACAATATAAAAAAGTTTAAGATTACAAGTGATATTTTTTATATAAATTTAATTTAAAAAATTACATGTATTTTCATACAATTATGTATACGCGTGTATATATTTAAACTTATGAATTATAAATAATGTTGCATGCACATTATAATAGAATATGGGTGGAGCAAGAAGTTAGGATGATTTTACTAGAATTTGTTGAGTTGATTAGAAAAACTTGGTTGGACAATTCCTTTGGTGTTCGTGGTGTGGGAAGTGGCAGGTCTTAATCAGATAAGTTTCGAATGAAGCATCTTTAAAGAAAACCGTCAATATAAATGATTGCTGAGGTGGAAAACCATTAAGAAAACATTTTTTTATCAGCCACGTTAAGAAAACACATAGTTTTAGTAAGGTATCACGAAATATTTCATAAAGTTTGTGGAAAGAAAAATTATGTTGATTTGATAATCTTGGTTGGAAATGGTGGCATTACCGCAAAAAGTGGCTAACCAGAGATGAGTTGTATTGTCTGATCAACTTTCAGGAACAAAAGGGACGTCCTTCCATGCATGAGTCCTCTTTGGACCATGCTTTACGCTCAAATAATGCTCCCTTCACCTTCTTTTAACTATAAGTACAACACCACCTCCTTTATAGCTTCTTTTCTTTTTCATCTTCATCAACCTTTTACCGTACTCCAATTTGTTTAAATTAAAGGAAGTTATTATTTTTATTAAAAAAATTCATTTTCAAAAATCATCAAGCAAACCCTAAACTATGCTAACTAATTCTCATAAAATGAAGAATAAAAAATATTATTTTATTTTATTTTTACTCTATATGAAATAGGGAGAAGAAAAATAATAGATAATCTAGAGGTGAAGAAATTGAACACAAAGTAAACTTTTAGAAAAATGAAAATAATGTATGATTAAGGCATTCATGTATGTATGAATGATAGATAGATGAATCAAGAAATTAAACAAGTTATTAGAAATATCACATCCAATAGAGATAAAATAATTTTATGATATATAAGTGGGTACAATCATAACTTACAAATCGATTTTGTAATGTTGAACTAAACCTAAAAGTTTACTTCTTAAAATAATATCAGAGTCATCCAAATCATATCGAGATTTGTTGTTTTTTTATCTATTGTACCACCGGTTATCAAGATATTTGTTAGTTATTTACCTTATCATGTCACTCGTCATTGGAGTGCTATAGGACCATCTATTAATGTCTAGTTCTATTGTCAATATATACATCCCTCAACATGAGAGACATCTGTTGGAAATCCTCGTTGACTATAAATAAGACATAAAACAGTTTCAGAGTAATAAGTTAGTATAAACTTCATTTTACAAATCAATTTTGTAAAATTAAGTAAACTTAAAAGTTCACTTTCTAAAACAATGAAGGAAAAATGGCTAAATTAATTTATTAAATTATTTGTCAAATAATTTTTTAAGAAATATTTAACTTTGAAGTTATATAAATATATATATATATATATATATATATATATATATATATATATATATATATATATATATATATATATTATAGGGAGTTAAATTCATATTTCTTAATAAAAGTTAAATTTTAGCTAGAGAAGTTGAAATTTTTTGCTGGAATTCTCAATTATCTAATATTCTTATCCCTATTTCATATAGAGTACAAATAAAATAAAATAATAATATATTGGTCCATTTTATTATATTATTAATCAATTTTTTTAAGTTGAATTAGATTTAAATTTATTTTGTAATAATTATAATTAGCTATACAAAATTATTCCTTTTATTGGTGATGCAACCAAAACTTGAGCCACTTGCATGCCAATCAGAAATCATGAGGACTTGTCATGCTTCCGTGTCTACCGGATGAAAGACCAATATTAATACCAAAAACTCAAGTTACATGCCCTTTTGATATCCTCTCTTTATGTCCTGCTCAAAAAATGATGTTTCACCAAAAAAATGTATCTCTCTTTTACTTGTTAATTTTACTGATTAATTATCCTTTACAGTAGTTATACGCAAGTACAGAAAGTGAAACAGCATGTAAAAGGAGATAATTAGAACTTGTTAGTTATTAATATAAGGAAACATTTCATGTAGATGATTCTGCACAAACTTACTTGCTTTGTATGTTTTAAGTATAAGCTCTTTTCTTTCCCTTGATATAGACTCTTGCCACCAAATGCAAATTGCACAAGCTAGAAACCTTCAACTTGGATTTGTCAAATGAGAGCACCTTTAGTACTTATGCAGAAAATATGATTTCATGCATGCAGCTGGTTGCATGTGTTTTTGTAGAGGGGTTCACACATTGATTATGGGAAAATATATATCTTATTATCGCATTAATATATTTTAAGATGTAACATCTCATTTAATAGATAAATATAATTAAATAAAACATCGCATACTTTATAATATCCAAAGAGTATGAGGCTTAAAGTATAAAGGATTTTACAGTCATCCAAATATATCAAAAGAAAGACAAAGGGCACTACATAATGTTAGGAACAAATTTAAAGTTCATAGTTATCCAAAAGAACTTGCTCATAAGCAAGGGATTACAAAACTACAAAAGTCCTCCAAATATGAGCTCAAGAGTGAGCTCAACGTCCACACACGACCACTACGCTGCAGCATTTCCATCATCACTACGATCATCAAGGGTTCCCATATCTGCTCACACCAAGGAATTGGTGATCATTGCAAAAAGGAAAAACCACACAAGAAGGCAGGCACAAACAAAAGGGTAAGCTAGAGTAAAAAAATATTTATCATACAATTTAGCATGCAATTTAAAAGCAAGTACACATCAATCATCCAAGCATGTGATAACAAACAAGCAAGACTCTAAGACTCAATTTATCCGGATACATATAATCGGTCAGATTCATCGGATACTTGTACTTATGGTGGTCTCTACTGCTCTACAGAGCCATTGTCAATGGGTTTCACCCTACCACTCACAAGGTTAGCCTTCAAACATCTAAGGTCATTATCCTACCAAAGGCTAGGGCCTCTTGCTACTCTCACCACTTGAGTCAGCCCGCTTTACGTGAGACTAACTGACTTTTTAGAGTTTCATGATGCAATCCTTACTTGAATCCTTACCTAATTATATATATTACGGCACCACCATAAATTATCACCAATAGATCATGGAATTACGTCCATCACATCCAACACCACCATGAAATCTCACCAAGAATTTCATGGAATTACGTTAATCTCATACCACAACCATGTCTCTCCAACCAACCATAGATTTATCAAGCATAACAATCTCATGCCAATATCCAACCAACCAACCAATCATGATTCATACACTTATTCATACCAAGCTCGTCAATTCCAGTCCCATTATATCATATAGAACATACAAGACATCATACTTAACTTTTTAAAGAAACAAACCATCCAATCATTAAAAACATACACGTATCCAACCAACTTTGTCAATCTCGCTTAGGAAAAGGAGCTCTCGCTCAAGCGAGAGGAACCCCTCGCTCAAGCTGCCAGCTCTCGCCTAGGCGAGACTGCAAATAGAGGGCACATCGAGGTCTCGCTCAAGCTAGCCCATCTCGCTCAAGCGAGATTTCTCTCGCTTAGGCGAGAGGCCTTCGCTAAGGTGAGCCCTCGAAATAGAGAGGGGTGAGTTGTTGTTATTCTCGCTTAGGCGAGAGCTTATCGTTTGGGCCGAAAACAACTCGCTTAGACAAGCATAGCAGATCGCACCTGCTCTCATGCATGCAAAATCAGATTCAACCAACTCCAGCAGTACAATCAACATATTAACACACAACCAACAACATATATCAAGCACTCATAACGTAAGACAGACCAAACATGCAAAATAACTTAAAAATAGTGAAACCCTAGCTTCCTTTACCTTAACAAAGGCTAGAAAAATACATAGGCACCCAACAGATGAGCACTACAGCTCCAAGAGCAAATTCGTGAGCTAGAAATACTGACACCAGACCGAAAACGAGGTTACCAAGATGAACCCTAGTTGGAATCACGAAAATAAAGCTAGAGAAGAGAAGGTATGGGCTGAGGACCAACTTACGTGGAATAAAAATGGAGTTTAACTAGCTTGACGAAGAACGAGACCAAACTCTAGCAGAGCTCTATTGAAAAAAAGAGAGAGTGAGAAAAGGAGTTGTCTTTGCAAAGTGAACAGAATGAAAGGAACAAGTGGTTGTAAGGGGGGGTCTTGGGGTACCTTATGGGCTGGCCTTTAGGCCCAACAGATAAGGCCAAGCCCTTAAACATTAAGAGCAAGAGGGATCTTCAAGAAATAGGTTCTTAGGATGAATACTACAATTTATGCAAGAGGAATGGAGTTCACAAGTTAGATTAAGTAGAAGTATCATCGTAGGCTTGTACAACAAAGATAAGAAATCAACTTGGTATTGCATCTTAACATAGGTTTGAGGTGGTGGAACATTTGAGACTAAGGCAAAAAGGGTAGAGACCATGTTGGATATAAGGAAGGGAAATCTCCTATGGAAGGTTAGTCTGATAGGGTGGTATGTCCTAAGAAAAAGGAGAAAGATAATTACGTGATGAAAATGAAGTGTACCGAGGGTGTAAGAAGTAGATGGAGGAGTTGTTAGAGATGTAGTGGTGTAGACTTAGTGAAATCGTCAGAATAATAACAAGATTGATAGATCTTGCAGGAGAGGTAATGATATATTAAACCATCCCAGGGTATGTGTTGGGTAAGGTAGGATTGCGAGGTTGAACAAGACGAAATGGACGGGAGAAGAAAGAGATTATGTGGGCTATGGGATCAAGGTGGTGAGTTGGTTACTAATGGACTCGAGTTATTACAGCAAACAACGGAGAAGGTCAGATTAATCCAGGATCAGATGAGTGCAACTCATAGCAGACAGAAGTCGTATACAGATAAGAGAAGGAAGCCATTTGATTTATGACTAAAGACCATGTGTTTCTCAGGATTACTCCAACTACTGGCATGAGAAGAGTAGTCAATCTAGAAAGTTGACTGAAAAGTTCATCGGGTGGTATTAGACTGATCGAAGGATTGGTTCTGTAGCATAGGAGATTGTTGTACCATCACACTAGGCGAACTTGCCAAAGTATTTCATGTTTCAAAAATAAGGAAATACATTGCAAGTCCCACTCATGTACTAGAGGGGGATGATGTTAAGGTCAGGATGACGTTCAAATCAGGGAAGATTTGACTTTAAATGTGAGGCCAGTGAAAATACTGTAATCTCAGATCATGAAAGTGAAGGGGAAGGGGATCTAGACAATGAAGATCCTTGGGATAGAGCTACGCATGAGAGGACGTGGGAAATGGAGGACCTCGCGAGGCAATCATAGTCACAGTTGTTTCTGGGTAAGTGCAATTTTCGTTTCGAGGACGAAAATCTTATAAGTTGGAGGGAATGTAAGACCCGAGGAATTTAAATAATTAAATAAATAATTATTTAATAAATGCAGGTAGTGGGAGCCTTTATGGCATTTAATGTTGGCTATTATGACGTGAAATAGTACTAGCTCAAATGGTTGAGAGTACAAAGTTATGTTGAAAGGACTTGGGTTCGAGTTTTGTGTATGACAAATTGTGTGTTATTTTAATTGTGAATTATTTTGATATTATGATTGATCATGATGAGTGATAATATAATCCTAGAATTTTAGGAATTATCACAAAATATGAATTTGTTGAATTGTTATGCATTGACTTAACATTTGTATGGTTGTGTGTTTGAACCTTAACTTAAGCAAAATAAGGTTTCTTTTTGCTAAAGTTGTTTTCTGCATGGATGGGAAGGGTTAGAGGAGTAGATGGAAGGGTTGGTGATGAAGGTGTGACCACCTCCTTAGAAGCTCCCTCAAGAAGGATCACTAGAAGCATGTCTAGAGGTGAGTCTTCTATTCCATCACCTTTATCTTTGTTTTGCATTACTTTAGTTTGAATTCCCTAAGTTGGTTTCTAGTTGACTTATTTTGGTTGACTTGCTGACTTTGATCCAAAGTTGACCTTTGACCAAGATTAGATTAACTTAAACCAACATGTTAATCCTTGTTTGTCTTGTTTTGTAGGTAATTAAGAGAAAGTAGAGCATGGCTAGGTGGCACTTGGTGAT
>Ga0214544_1006520_pt1 | contig 21457 bp, 10 predicted proteins | sample CNSS3metaG_FD_160074 | JGI IMG/M metagenome (GOLD analysis project Ga0214544, IMG submission 160074) | Root nodule microbial communities from cowpea collected in UCLA plant growth center, Los Angeles, California, USA - CNSS3 | ecosystem: Host-associated > Plants > Roots > Nodule | place: USA...
GTGATTGTTATCCAATCTATTCTTTGATTGGGTATCCTTAACTAATATGCTTATGTATCTTTTTATTCATCAATTTGCAGATTACCATTACTGCTGCACTAGGGTTTGACAGTTTCTTGGTTATGCGCCATGGAGCTGGTCCTTTAAGTCAGGACCACAAGTTGAATGCTGAAATTGTTAATTCTTCATCTGTTGATATGCCAGTTAATGATGCAAATGGAAAGCATAGATTGGGCTGTTATTTCTGCAGTGATGTTGTTGCACCTACCGATGTAATTTTCGTGCTGCATTCTGTATGATATTTTAACTTATGCATTATAACTAATTCATAATGGCTTTCTGCAGTCAACATCCAACCGTACTTTGGACCAACAATGTACAGTGACCCGACCAGGGCTGGCTCCTGTTGCTTCAGCCCTTGCAGTTGAACTTCTAGTCGGGATTTTGCATCATCCTCAAGGGTAATTCAAATTCAACAAACATTTATTTTATGTACGAGAATTTTGAAGCATCACGATAGGGAGCCAAAGAGGAAATCCCATTTGTTGCTTTATTTATCCATCTTGAAATTGAGATATCAATTATACCTTCACAGGATATTTGCAGTAGGAGACATTAGCAACAGTGTCGATCGAGCTACTGAGCAACCTCTTGGTATTTTACCTCATCAGATTCGCGGCTCCCTTTCTCAATTTTCTCAAATGACCCTTATTGGTTACTCCTCAGACAGCTGCACTGCCTGTAGTCATACAGTAAGTCTGGGTGCTAAATAGTTTCGTTATTTGATAATGCTTCTTCTGCAATTAGTAGTGATCTGGATGTGTTGCCTATAACGCCTGGGCATGAAACTGTGCTAACAAGATTTAGTGCTTAACTTTAGTTTACCTAAATTTTAATTATTAAAAATTAAAAGAATAATTACTTAGACCAAGGCGTTTTCTCGAACTTCTTCGAGCTTTATTTGTGGTTTAGTTTAAAACCATTAACATCAATCAGATTCAATTAGTAGTGCAAAGTGGAATAATATTTCTGTTCATAGAGGAAAAAGTGGAATATGGAATTGGAAAAGGGAATTACACAAATGGAGGGTGGATTGGAGTTTGTAATTATTAATTCCAATTATTGAATATATTTTTTTTTTGTGTAATTTAATTGACAAACTCTCAAATAAACAATCAATATGCTGGAATTTTGGGAGAAAATTTACATGGAGAACTGATTAGATTTATCTTTCATAGTAGAGTAGTAGTGCGTGTTGTCCTCTCATTGGCATAGGTGCATGCATCAAAGTTTAATAGATGTTCGTGAGGTATATTGTTGGCCTAGGTTGTCGAACACATCATCACCATTTTCTCTGTCCATGTTTTTTTAAATTGCAACCATTCAGGTTGTATTAGAATATCGAAACCAAGGAATGGAGTTCATACTTCAAGCCATTAATCATCCTACTTACCTAGAGGATCTCACTGGACTGACAGAGTTGATGAAATCAGCCACCTCCTTGGATTGGGACAGGGAGATAGACGAGGAGGATGACGACTGTGTTGAAATTTAATGATCGGTCAGTTGTACATAAATTAATCTGTGCAATTTATATGATTTTTTTAGCAATGGTTTAGTACCATACTGCCATAACTTGTCAAATGTACAAAACTGAATTCATGTAATAACTGTATATTCATCAATGTCAGCAATTGAAGTTTATTATACATTTACCAGTCGGTAATTTATTAACACGTGCAAAATCTAAATCTGAGAAGGCAACCTCAAGCTTTACTAACCATTTATGGCTATCTTATTTAACCACACCATTATCACTGTATCTTAATCACCATTTTCTTGCTGTAAGGGAAAAGGTTAAACACCATCTTCAGATTTTTATTTCATTATTGGTTTTTAAACTTTACTTTTTCATTATTAAAACTTATGCGAGACTTATTAGGTAGGTTATACTCCCTGTTTAGTGACCCTTGCTTCTGTATTTGTGGGTTTTGTAATTAACCGTCTGGTGATTTGGGTCGTGCTCATTTATAAGCAATTCTTCAAGGCCATGTTTTACGAAACATTGAATACACCATATTTTTAGGAATCCAAATAAATATACTTTCTTTTCCTTTTAGTGCAATTAGGCTTGAAGGGTTGCACCATTTATGTCCTGCCATGTTCAAGTTTTGGCTTGAGCTTATAATGATATTTACAGCCTTACAAGAGTCTTCTTACCAATGAAAGATTGCCAACAAAAATAGAATCCAAGAACCCCAACTATAATTGAATTTATTTTCATTCAAATTAGACATCACTACAATAATTATTGGAAACGAAATTCCAAGAAACTAGTTATGTCTTTTGGGAGGACCGGGAAGAGGAGTGCCGTCTAAGAAATTTTTTATCAAAGTTAGGGCCCTTGCGGGTTGGTAACTTGGCACTTGATGCCCTGCTTCCCTCACAGTAGCTAATGTTAGGCCTCCCTTATATACTTCTGCAAAGCCACCAACCTGTCACAGAAAAGTTATTGTGAAAATGCTTTCTTATGCTATTAAGTATGATTATAAATGTTAAAGCAGCTACCACGCTTCATGATTATTCTTTCAATGCAACATGTACAATCATTAATTAGCTGTAATGCATTTGCACCGATTAAAAAGTTAGTGAAAACTGAGGTTTCTTTATTACCTCTCCATGGGAAAACCAAGGGTGCCAAACAGTTTCAACGGGAAGCTCCATCTTCTTAACCGAATACTTGGTTGAAGTAATAGGCACCCTTCCATCTGTGTCACCACTGTAATAACATGGAGAATTAGTTATTAGAAGATGGGTACTATTATTTCGATACCCAGTAAAATTTTACACACACTTTATATTCACTATTTTACCTCTTAATCTCTTTCTTTATAAATGCAAAAGTTAACTTTTTTAAATGATCAAAATAGCCCCTACAAGTGGGTGGATGAAGATTTTACCTGAAAATCCAAACTCTAAGGCCATTGTTGAGTAATTCGTGTAAAAGTGGAAGAACTGTTGAAGCACTATCTACCCACTTAGTAATGACTTCGCTGCAGGGTTCCCAATCATGTTTGAGATTGGTGACATTAGCATGGAGAGCCTCTTGAACATCTTTTCTGTTAATATATGCATGCACATAATACTCACTACATGGATCAGTGACAATCTGCAACAAAACAAAATAAAAATGGAATCTTTCATCAGAGTGAACTTCATGCATCATGTTGGACTAAATATTTAACAAATAGAAAGAAAAAAAAAAACTGAAATTTGAAGCTTACAGAATATCTTTTTGGCTGGGGTGTGAGTTTTGTACTGTCGCACAGTGGAGCATAAATATTGTATAAATCAATGTATTCAATATTTTTCTCAAGTTCTAATTCTGCTGCATCGCACTGATTTCTCCCTATCTTTGATGAGGAATCACAGGCTTTATTGAGATAAGCTGCTTCATCTGAGATGATTGCATGGCTTGCAAGATAATCATACAGTCCTGACGAGTCAGTATCTTCGTTGATCACTGCATTTCCAATCTGTACAATGTGAAAAAACACACGTAGAGTTCTATATGTTAGTCCTGTTCTGTAATTGCAATAACAATTTCTGAACGAAGATAATAAGAATTCAAATCCTTTACCATTATTTGACTCGTTTTTTTTTTATGGTATATGTAAGATTCAATTCAGTCACTTACAAAACTACGAGCTTTTTTCTTAGAGCTGAGGTTTTGAAACTGCAATTATGATTGCAACAGTTGGAGAGAGAGAGAAAGAAAAATATCATTGTCCATTCTGATAAGGAGAATGACTCAAGTACCATCTCTTTCTATGATGAACTCATGAATAATTGTTATTAAATTTTCATTTTTTATTCAAGGGTGCCAAATTGTTTCACTTTGGCATATACATTAATTACTTAGAGTGTAACAAATAGCTATATTACACTTCATCTATGTAAAATCTATGAATATCTCATAAACTCCACATTTTTCCCATTTTACTATTTTTTTAAAATCAACTAATCTCCATAATGTATATCTTTCAATTATGCGTGAATATTTTGACAAACAAGACCAACTAATTAAAAGAATTTATAGGATATAGTTGGACTATTAAAATATATCTATAATCTATTTCAATTCTCTAAAATTAAAGAATAATACTTGTAAGGTTATTTTAACATCTGTAGTTTCTGTATACTTAGTACAATGAACAAAGAAAAGTAAATATTTAATTCAGTATTATAATTATTACATATTTTATTTTTAGTACAACAAAAAGGTTACACTCTTAATATCACAACTTTAAACTTTTTAATTTTATTAGTTAACGCAATTCAGTACATATATGATATTTAGTAATTGTTAAATATTTTTATTAAAGAGAAAAAATTTACGTTCTTATGTAATTAATCTTATATAAGTATTAATTATATAACAATTTGTTTTCTTTAATAAATACATGTGTCTCTTCACTTCGATTATTATTAAAATTCTGTATTTTTATTATATTAAAAAAATTATTTATCTAACAAAACATTTTATTTGTTATCTTTATTTATATTTTGTATGAAGTTTGTATACATTTCATTGTTCAACCAATGATAGCTATGGTGCCAAATTGAATCAAATAATGACCAATCTACACTGTGTCACCACCCATACTGAGTCAGGCCTTAAGGGACCACTAATCATATCTACTTCTTAGCCCACTAACAATAAAAAAATCAACATTATCTCCAAAAATTATACAACCCTATCCTCTCATCTCTCATAGCAAGGACTACAATTTCATTATTTCAATTCAATAAACCAATCACGGCTCATAAACTTGGACCCACCCAAGGAAAAGTGGGTTGGTCCAAACCCAAATTCCCTTTTGAATCCAACTAATCTCAAACCTTTTTTACTAGGTTTTTTTGTGTTATTATAATTTTTTAAATATGAAAGTAACAAAATTTAAGAAAAAGCCTAGTCAACAATAATAGGTACAACAATTTAGAAAAAGCCTATTCAACTAAACCATGACTAATGTGAGATATAGGACTTATCAATTATATTGTAGACCTAATTAACACATGGGTCAACAACCACTATTTGCATTTGAAAAACAAAAAGGGGAAATATTTTTTTTTACTATTTGACAACTTTTTTTTATAATTTTAAGTGTCATTTTTTAAATGGTTTTTCATTTTTTTATTTTTTCATTCTCAATATTTCAAAACTACTTATAAAATATCACCTCATATTATAAGAGAAAATTGTCAAAATTTAAAAATTAAAATATCATTGTCGAAAAAAAATAAGGAATGTATTCGTACCAAGATTCCTTTGAAGTTGATGATTGCTTTATTTGCCCTTTTGTTATGATAAAGAATGGTGTGTGCAAGTTGAGGCACATAATGCCCAGCATAGCTCTCTCCAGCAATAAAAAAATCTCTGTTTTTATACTCAGGAAATCTCTGCAACCAATTCACCAAGAACAAATAATTATCTGCAGCTGTTTTCTTATCTCCATTGGAACCATAATCTGTTGATTTGTTTGAATAGGAAAACCCTACTCCAGCAGGTGACTCCAGGAACAGAACATTGGCAACTTCAAAACCCAATTACAAGTGAGATCAACTATCATTTTATTTTACAGTATAGGGAAAAAGAAGACAATTTTGATTTTGGTATATACCTCTGTTCCATGAAAATGCATTTGTGTGCAGTGTTTTGCCATCACTGTTTACTCTAAAGGGTCCAAGTTCTTGCATTGCTCCATAGGCAAGAGAAGAACATCCTGGGCCTGAAAAGTTATATCACAAAGAATTAAATCACAATAATATGCAATTAGGTTCAATTATTTTCTTATTAATTAGCATGTTTGGTGTATACATAGTTAAAAAATCAACTATGAGTTAAAAGTCTTGCATTAATCAAAATAGAAAAAATTGAGTGATATATAAGAAAAAAATTCACAAATCTTAAACCTTCAAGTCTTTTATATAGACAATTCATTTAATTGAGTTGTGTAATAGAATAAAGATAATATGTTTTTATCCCGCAACTTTTAGTAAAAATTAAAATTAATTCATCTTCAAAATTTTGGTCTAATTTTATTCTCAAACTTTAGAAATGTGTGAATTCTTTTAACCGATTTTTTTGTTAGATTTATTTAACGTTTAAAACGCGTTTTATGATGATAGTATTGAATTATTTACACTATTTGACACATTTATGCTCCAATGTTAGATAAGAAACACGTTTGAAACATTAAATAAATTTAACAATATTTCGTTAAAAAGACTAAATTCACGTATTTCCAAAAATAAAAAAATAAATTAGTTCAAATTTAGAAGAAAAACCGATTTTATTTTTCATTAAAAAAGTTAATAAATAAAAACATATTAAACCTAAAAATACAAAATACAAAAAAATTTGAAATTTTATGTTAAAAGTGGTATCAGCTTTTCTTTTTTAATACGAGTAACTCGTATTCATAGTGTATTGTAATAAAAAGTTCTATACACAAAAAGCATGGTGTTACCCCACCATATAAACAAGCACATGAGGTTCGCAAGTTGACAAAAACATAGTATATGTTGATCATGATGACCAGTGAACAATAAATATACAATAATTTAATTTGAATGGACTACCATTAGTGTTGAAAAAGATTGGTATTTTACTTCTAAGTGGAAAATGACCATTTTAAATTTCATATCGAAAACAGGATTTGACTTGTATTCACAATTTAGTCTTTGGGTGAAACAAATAAAGTCTTTGTCTTTTTTCTGATGAGAAAATAAATAAAGTTTTAAAATTTGGATTTTTTACTAGTTTTTTTTACACTTCATCTACTATACTTTTATAATAGACAAACTACCATTAATTTTAACGTTTTAAAATAAATTAAAAAAATATTAATATCAATATAGTGTATTTTTAATGCTTAATAAGAGACAGAAAAAATATAATAAAGAATTTAGACTCGATTAGCTTACACTTTTGTAAAGCCAATAAATACTTATGTTGCATAAAAATTAAAAAAATATAAAAACATTGGTAGGGCATCTTTTTAAAATGGTTACAATAAATGCAAAAATCTTCTGGATGCTTGAATTATGGGATTTGAACACCTTCATAAGAATCCACTTGTTTATGATGAATCACCTCTAAGAAGAATGAATGAACCATTTGTTGTGATATAATTAGTGAATAGAATAACTATGACAGCTCAAGTCTCTCTCTTTCCACAAACAGTTCATTAGCAATAATTTTTAGACAGCTCATTAATTTAAACACTCCAATTAATTAGTTAATTAATGTTTATTATATAACAACTCATCTAATTATGAACAACATAGGAGTCGTGTGAAACAATTGACCATAAGTAGATTCAGAGTGACAAAAATATTCATGTTTTATTGAATGAGTTCACGTGATCTAACTCAACTTAAGTGGGTTGAAAGTAACTTCCAAAATAATGAAGTTTCCCTAAGAAAAAAACAACATTAAAAATTATGTGTGGTTATAAGTGTGTTCATGTAGGGTTGCAACCACATTTGGAGCAATTGCTATAGTTCATCTTAATTAAACCATTTACATCACTTTCATTGCAAAGGAAAAAAAAAAAGGAAGCAATGAATTTAGCAAGCATCTCAGGCCAGATTCTTGTGAATTTTGTTTGGCATTTTTTGTTTGAATTTAAGTGATGTGTCCCTTAAAATAGCATGAATTGGAGGCAAAAAAAAACATTTACATGTGCATGCGTGTGGACACAATGGCTCACACACACTTACTCTAAAGCGTGTAACTTTCAAAGCATTCAAACTCATAAACTACAAAATTAACATAGCTTTCATGTTTGAGTGCATACCCTTTTCACTAATCCATTCAATATACTAGTCTTTTAATAAACTACAAAATTAACATAGCTTTCATATTTGAGTGCATAACACACGTTATTTACGTATTTACGAATTTATTTAATATGCTAGTTTTTCGGAAACAAAAGAATAAGCTCAAAGTTATTTTGAAAATGACGATAAAGAATTAGATCTAATAAGATTGATATTGTTGTTGTTCTTGCTTACCTCCATTGAGCCAAAGAAGAAGAGGGAGTGAGTGTTTAGAACGTTGAGCTTCAACAAAGTAATAGTAGAAGGCACGACCTGCAACTTTATCCACAGTTACATACCCTCCATACTGAGAAAAACTCACTTGGGGTTGCCCTGGAAGTCTTCCGATTCTATCTTTTTCTTTGAGACCCTTTTGAGAATCAACAATGCCATCAAGAACAACCTCTTCAACCTCAAACTCACTCTTATCAGTTTGTGAAATTCCTCTGAAAAACTTAGAATTTTGCAGTTTGTTGAGGGTTTGAAGTTGCCTATTTGCAGAGGTTTGAGGCACAAAGAATGAAAGAGTGAAAAGGGATAGAAGAAAGACACAACAAGAAGTGTTTGCTTTGCCCATTGTGTCTTTCTGTGGAGAATCACTGAGAAGAGTGGCAAATATATATAGCAAATGTGAGAATTAATGGTATGGGTTTATAATATGCCAAAAAGTTTTGTGCCACCATCACACTATATATTGTATTGTACAAAGAAGAATAACTGCTTTAGATTTTTGAAGTTGCAACAACCAAGACATGGTTGAAGGGTAAGATTGAGCAACCCAAAATTGATATGATAAGCATGTGGGCCAAATTTGAACCTTACCTTCTCCTTAGCCACCAATTGTGTTAGGCCACATGAAAGTGGATCTTAGGAGTGCAATTTTATTTCAATATCATAACTAAATTTAAGATAAGAATCTTTTAATAATCCCTTAGATAATGTGTTTGGTTGTCGTTGAAATGAATTTTGGAGATTTGTGTTTAAAGGAAAACAACAATTAGTTGTTGTTTTGGCCAGAAATTAATTCGTGTAAAATCAATTTTAAAACGTGTATTCAAATACGAATTTAATTTATAAAATTGAATTAGATTTAAAATTTACTTTTTCGTGAGATCAAATCAGATTATCTTCTGTGTATATATTTTATTAAAGAAAATTAACTTTGGACGGTGTAAGATTATTATAATTATTAGGGTTTGTTATTTTGGTATGGTTTCTTGAAGCTAAATGTGAGTTAATTTGGTTAGGAGAAGAATTGGGTTAGGGCAAGAGAATGTGAAAAAGGGAACAAAAGTGACAAAAGGAAGAATCCATGTAGGAAGAAATTAAAATGTGTTAACTCTTTTCTGGTGTCTAATGATAGCTATTCAATTTCGGAATCACTTTATTTATTGAATTTAGGGTTAGGGTAATTATTGTGCCCATTTGTTGACTTTCATAAGGGTGTCATTTCAATGAGTCTGCTTTTTTAATACTACTGATTTGTGTAAATTATGAAAATGGCGAATGGAAAAGACAGAGAAAAAGATGGTAGAAGAAGGAGGAAGGAAGATTCATCACAAATGATGCACATGCCAAGTTTCAACATTAAAAAAAAAATGCATAGATCAAAAAGGGCAATTCTAAATAAAAGAAAACTCAACATTTAGATTGTGGATGGTCATCATGTATCGAGAATATTTAAATGTGAGTCAAGTCTCATATTAAATATAATAGATAAAATTAAACATTATATAAATTAAAGACTCATAATATTATTATTTTAAGATTTTAATGTAAAATTGATATCAAATACTTTATATATATATATATATATATATATATATATATATATATAAACTAATGTTTCATGACCATATAAAAATATAATCTTTCAATTTCTCAATAAATATAATTGATAAATGAAGAAATATACAAAACCCTGCACATGGATGAATTTCTTTACTTCAATTTAGCATGACAGCCAAATTTTACATCCACATGTTTGAACTCAACTGTTGTGTCTCACCCAAAACTAAAAACTCTACCAAATTTCTTCAAAACAAAGAATTGAATTTAATGGAGATAAATACTGCACTACTGATTGATGAATTATATTCTAATAGGCATGGACATAAAAGCACATGCAGCTCAATATTTCTTGAATTTATAAAAATAATGGTGCTGTTAATATAATATTATTTTGTTATATTATTTATTTATCTATTCCTCTGTCACATCAATCATTGTATCTCATTTATTTTGTTTTCTTTTCTTCTCATCATTCACTTTCTTGTATTTAATTATACAAATTCACAAACTAAAGCAATTTTTTTTCTTGTATTTAAACTCGTTAGGTAGTTTCTTTTCCAACACTGTGATTCTCCAAAATATTGCTTCAACCTGCATTTTTCAGAATTCCATGTCTTCTTTTGGACTAAAAAACGCTTTCAAATAGAAAAAGGTGACGAAAACATAAAAGCCCTTTACTAATTCTGTGGGATTCGTTTCTAATAAATTACTCTTAAAATTTGATCCCAAATTGCTTCTGACAAAAGTTTAACACTGCATTCATATTTTGTGTCCGTTAGTTTCAAAAGCTTGTAGTAGGCATGAAGAAAAGAATGGTTCAAATTAATTATGAGCAATCACTATCAGTGGGACACTTTTTTTGGTGTTGTTTATATTGTTTTGTATATCAAGAAATATTCCATGATAATAATATACCTAACCAAGATTTATTTATGAGATAAAGACATAACATTCTTTACTACAAATGAGAGACCCGTAGTGATTGAATGTACTTCATAATTTAGCTTTACATTTTTTTTTCTGCTTAATGATATAGTAGTAATTATATCGTGATCGACTTGTATAATAAGTCAAAGAAATCACAAATGTTAATTACCAAAATGTTAAGGATAGAGTAAAGACCAGATCTTGACAGGGAAAGACATAATAAAGTAAATTATATATAATTTTTAACATATATTTACTATCTTTCGTTCAATTAAGATTCCTAAAAATTTGGATTGAGTTTTTCTAAATTTAATGACACTTATTCACTTTAAAGAGAGAATAAAAGGAATTTAAATTAGTCTGATATATCACGTCCTTCGGTGGAAGAAAATCAGGTCAAATTGATAATAAACTTAAGAAAAAAAAAGTTAATTTAATTTTTTTTCCTTATTTTGTGAATAGTATTATATTGGTCCTCCGTTTATTTTTTTGTCTCATCTTTAATTAAATCGATATTACATATCGATATGTGATTTTCTTGAATTTAAAACAGTTTGTGAAAAACTAACAATAATTCACAACAACCGATAAAGACGAAATTGAATTATTTTAAAAAAATTCAAGACTAAATTAAGATAAAAAAAGCAAAACTAATTTGATATTTATCAACGAAAACAAAGATCAAAGTAATTTAATAAAAAGTAAAGTGATAAGGTAAAGAGCTACGGTTAAGAGCCAGCCAAACAAACTCATCCAGTGTCCCTCACACTAACACCAGTAACACACATGCACATTCTTTCCCAAACCATTTTGCTATCACAAATCCTCAATCTTTCAATGAAACATATTATAATAGAAGAATACAACATACAATCCATTCATCTTCGTCCAAACAAAATCCCGGCAAAACAATACATTAATCAGTCAATTTGTCTGATTTCTTCAAAGATTTTAATGATTTCAATCATCTCTACAAGCTAACTTCACTGCTCTAACTTATGAAAATAAAATGCTATTGCAAACAACAACACATTGATGGTGGTAACTTATCCAACTAATACAGATGACAAGAGCGACCATAAATGACTATGATGAACATTAAAATAAGTCAGCGCTATAAAACATCAGCTGTTAATTGGTATGTGGGTATAGTGTCTATCTCTGTGTCATTTATCTTTTTACAAACATATATAAAGTGAGAGTCTGGATCTTCCAGAACGAAATCTGCTGGTAGCAATCCCTTTTCTGAAAGAGGGATGGGCTCCAAGAATGATTTTCTCGATGGTGTACTACTTTCGGCCTTTTGAAATCCAGGTCTTGCTGCATCAGAAGAACACTGAATTACAGATCCACAACTTCAACAAATTATAATTCATGCTGTTTCTTCATATAAATTCATGAGAGCATAACCTTTTGCAAAAGAATCACCATGATCTTAAATAAGAAATGAACTTGTTTAATAAGTTGATTCTGCTATTTAAGAATCATTTAATTTTCAAATTACATTTAGTTTTTTTGCAAAGATGCCTACAAGCATAGTATCAACTCTCCCTCAAGCATTGAAGATCTGACATTTTAGAAGACAAAGATCTTCAATCTTGCAAAAATATTTAATTATCAGATAGCTTTGCTCATTATCCAAATAAGAACGAAACCAAAATAAATCTTCTTCTATACCTCTTTTGGCCCAAATTATCCAATGTCAAGAACAAAATGAAGAGTAAAAGGGCAATTTATCTACATTTAGTGGTGAAGAAAAAGTTTTTTCTAGCACAAGAAAAGATGAAAAGGAATAAACTTACGGATATTATACAACGTAATTTTCCAATTGTATACGGGTCTGCTTAGATGAGGCATCCTTACTGTTGGATCGCCATACGTGATCTGAAACAAGTCACCATTCAAAAATTAGCTATACTTATCCAAGTAAACCAATATTTTAGCCTATATAATACAAACAAATGATAAATTATTTTCATACATAAAATTTATAATAAATATTTTTAAATATATTGCAAGATTATCATTTGAGTTCCTAAAAATAATAATTATTGAACTTACAAGTTTCATTTTAAGTTACGGTAAGTAATTCATATTATGATCTGGATAATTTTAAACTAATGAAAATTTGTTTAAAAAGTTTAAATTCAATTCAAGAAGTTAAATAAAACTCTTAAAAGTTTTATCGTCGTAAAAAAGGTTCCTAAAAACTTTTTCCATTGAATATTAGCTCCTGAAAACACTTCCATCAAAGACAGACAGCTATTCTGATTTATATAAATAGAAGATAATATTACCAAAATATAAGTCCCTCCAGGTTTTAGAAGTCTGCAAAGAAGAAAATAGACATAATCAATGAGAATTTCGACAAGAAGATGGTCGGTTAAAGCTTCTGTTCAAATCTCAAGAAATTTATTCTCATTAAAGTCTATACAACCTACACACTTCTGCAAGCATCTGAGAAGCACTAATTGGAGCATCAGTACCACACTGAAGTACATACAAGCAAAATCGAGGATTAGGACATGCAGAGAAATATATATATATATATATATATATATATATATGTGTGTGTGTGTGTGTGTGTGTGTGTGTGTGTGTGTGTAGAGATATATAGATAAATTATGAGAACTATCAGTGAAGCAACATACCATCAATGAATCGAGAGTTCCTAGATCAACCATCAACCAAGCAATGGTGAAAATGTAATAACGAGACCAAAGCAGCATCAGTATAAGAATTACGAAACATGTATACATTCTAGATTTCATTAATTTAGACAAAGTTTGCATTGAATGGAGTTATGATACCTTTATCAATAACACCGTCAAAGGATTCATCTGGAAAAAGGCTCATATCCCTGACATCCATCTGCAAGTCTATTGAGATTCATTGAGGAAGCATAAGTAAGGAGTTTAGGGCCTTTAAAGTTAGTTAAAAAGTAACATACTATACAAATAAACAAAACAATGTCATCAATTAGATACATTTTAGCTGAGGTATGTACTCATATTTTCTTCTCATCATCTCAATCGCAACCGATGAAATATCAATATTTGTGATGTGCTCATAACCATCTTTGACCATATCCTCGGACATAACTGTAAAATATGACAGTATCCTTCTCCTTGTAAGATTCTCCGAAAAATATGAATTCAATAGTTCACACACGATAAATTTCATTCAAGCAAGATGGCATGGCATATGATAAGATACCGAGATAAGCGTATGAATAGCTCACATTCAATTAATCAATAACTTGTTTCTAGCAATGTTTAAATCCCGGATAGTGGTGCCTAAAGAATGGTCCCAAAATCGCTATAGCATGATAGCCATTGTTTTGAATTTCTCTTATAGTTTACATCTTTTTTATGGGCAAATAGTTTGCACCATGTATACTATATATAAATAAATTCTTAAAAAAGAAAAAAAAATAATGACTTTCATAATTTAAAATAAAATGCCATGGATGCCTTAAACGAAAATACAAGTAAAATACTATAAAAAAAAAAAAAAAATCAGTTACAAAGTTCCTGGACTAGATTCATCAATCATCTTCAAAATACTATAAATACGTATACGAGTAATAGAGAATGAGAACTCCATCTTCTGCATGGATGAGAATGAAAACTAAACCTACCACCTCCATCCTCATTGCTTTAGTACAATTTCCTAAACTATTTTATAACTCCCACACTGCAAAATCTCTTCAGGGCAGTTATTTTCTTCCATATTATGTGAAACACTACTTAAACTATATAAACTATACCGCAGCTTATATCTCCAACCAAAGCCATTTCGTGTTTACTAACAAGATTCATCCTCCACAAACCAATTACCAAGGAAATCCCTATTTCTCCTCTTGTTGGTCATATGATCGTATCACTATTCAAACTTCCAGAGCCTTGGCAATCAATGGCACAAACATGAGCTAAAACAAATTCTATTCCATCAATTGGTAGCAACTCACTTCAAAAGTTACTCGAGAATGAAATGTTCTTCTCCGTTTAGAGAAGAAGCGGGAAATAAACAGAAGGATGTGCTGTTTTAGTTAACAAAATAAGATCCAGCGTTTGCAATCCTCAAAAGAGGAAAAACCCTAGAGTTGGTGAAATTAGAGCAGAGAAGGAGAGAGGAATCGAAATGGAATGATTGTATTGAGTTGTGTTGGTGCTGAGAGCGAAGTGAAGAAAGAGAAAAGAGAAAGGGGAAAGCTTTACCAGCATTGCCGCAACCAACCATTAGAATCCTGGAAGAAAGAGGGATGAAATTGCGCACGAAAGGTCTGAGAGCAGAATAACGCTGGTACCAATCGAAGGAACCACCCTCTTGGACGTAGCGCGCGTCCCAATACAGCGCGTCGCCGTAGTTGTAGGTGTTGCAGCTAGACACATCCCTATACATCTTCCAATCTTATCTTTCTGCAGTTCGAACAGTGCGTGTGCGAGCGAGTGAGCGAGTGAGAAATCGGTTATGGTGGTTGGTTGGTGCGTGAGACTGTGTGGTGGGAATGGAACACGGCGGCGACAAAACCAGATTTTCTTCTTTTTATTTTTTTATTTATTTTTTAACTATATATATAAATGAGACTTCAGAAAGTGTGAACTTCACTTCTTCCCATTCTTCTCATTTTCTGTGGGCCTTTTTTTTGTGTGTGGGCCTTTGTTTGTGGGCCTTCTCCTCATGTGCAGATACACAAATCCTTATCCAGCATTCATTCCTTCACGGTTCAATGAAAGATCCGGTATATTCATTTCTAAATTTATTATTCTCATGCATCTTCAGGAAAAAAAAAGTATTTAAAAAATAATAATTTTATTTATACATGGTAATTCAATCATGCAATGTATAATGTGTAAGAAATGTTATTAAATTATTCTAAATAGTCGGTGTTATTCTAACTTTATTAACAGCAGTTTCGCAAGTAAATAATCAAAATTTCTAAAATGTGTTTTATACGGAGAGGTTGAAATCCTAGAAAAAATATATATCAATATATTTCATTTATTATTTATTTAAAATAGCTTTAATTAAGATATTTTTATGAAGAAAAACCACTGACAAAAATGTTATAATAAGAAATAAAACATGCCATGAGAAAAGAACACCGCACCGCACCGTTTGCGTCCAAAGCAACCAGATGAGGAAGAAACGCTGTCACCGCTTCGTAAAAACCAGTTTTTATTGATTCACTCTGTTTTTTATGTGAATAAAATGCAAGGCACAGTTATTCTGAGAGCCTTAAGAATTGGAGTTGAAAGTTTTCAGCAATTTGAGGGAAATATTGATGAATGAAATGCAACAGCAAGAGGTGAGAGAAGAAGAGAAAAAGATTGATGGAAAGGCAGAGAAAGGGAAGGAGGAAAAGGAAGAGGATGATGAGAAGGCACCTCCATTGATGGCTCTGAACCACGTTTCAAGGCTGTGTAGAAATGTGAAGGAATCCATAGATTTCTACACAAAGGTGCTGGGATTTGTTGTAACTGAGAGGCCCCAAGGTTTGGACTTTGAGGGTGCATGGTTGTTCAATTATGGAGTCGGAATTCACTTGGTGCAGTCGAAAGAAGAAGATCAGAGATTGCCTTCCGATGCTCAACACTTGGATCCTCAGGACAACCATATATCTTTTCAGGTATAGATTTAGCTATTGGAAAAAAACTATATATAGCTTTGATCTTTTTTATGGATTTGGGGTTACTTGTTTTGTTAGTGTGAAGATGTTGAAGCAATGGAGAAGAAGTTGAAGGAGATGAACGTGAGGTACATGAAAAGGAATCTGGAGGCTGAAGATGGAACGAGAATGGAGCAGATATTCTTCAACGACCCAGATGGGTTCATGGTGGAGATATGCAACTGCGAGAATCTGAAACTCGTTCCTGCTGAGTCACTCAGCAAGATCAAGATTCCAATGGATCGCCACACGCCACCCGTGGAGACAAATCACACACAGTGAAAGTTTACTTTTTCAAATACTTCTTCATCTTGCTTCGTTAGCTTTCATGCTGAGTTTATGAATCTGCTATAAATCTTCTTAACTCGAATCAACTACTATGTTTTAACGGCTCCAGAAATTGTGTGTATTTTGTTTTAGCACCGATTACTTATTTTAAATGAAAGGATGATCATTCCTAACCTAGAGGATTAAAATCTGAATTTAAACAAAAACATGGAGTAAAACCATAAGAAGTTTTTCCTAAAGAATCAACAATTGTACAGATCATCTTTATCTCACCGTCACAAATTATTTTTATTTTAAAAAAATGAAGGATGTTTTTCGTGGAAATAATCTCATATATATTATTTATATTCTTTTTAGTTTATATTTCTAATTTAGGTTAAATTGAAGTCAAATCAAATTGAAATAATTTAGATTTAACTAATAAAGATTAATTCAATTTAGTTTAACATATTATCGATTAAAGTAAACTTTGTCCGATTAATCTAATCTAATTTAACATTATTTCAATCTTATATTACAATTCAACATTAGTTTAATTTATTTTTTAGTTTAACATATTCTCAAGTAAACCTTGTCTGTTTAATTCAAAATCCAACTCAAGTTGAAAAGTAACTCAACTTGAAAAAAGTACTTATTTTGGCTTGGCCTTTTCTAAGTCCATTCTAATTTAAACTTTTTAAACTTGATTTGTGGTAGACTTGATTTGTGGTAGACTTTGCCAAACTTTATCCTAATTCAATCTAAGTCAACTAGCTTAACTGGTATGAGTTGATTCAAAGTCAATTTAATTAAATTAACTTTAGTTTTTTTTTATTTTAACTATTTTCTTGATTTTAACTAAATTCAACTTGTCATGGTTTTGATTTAGTTAAATTTAACTTGGTATTTGCTAAACTAAGATCTATTTGAACCCAATTCAACTAAATTGAATGCGGGTCTTTTAAGTTGAATGAATATTGATTTATCCATCTAACTTGACTAAAATCGATTAAGTCTAAATTGATTAAATTTAACATAGTATCGAGTAAACACGATTTAACAACATCTTTTATTAGGTTGGCCATGATTTAGTTTTTATTGAATTAAGATTTAAATGGGCTTAGTCGAATTCAACTAGAGTGGATCAACTAAATACAATTAACTAAACCCACTCTAAATTTGAATAAACTTAGATTAATTTAGATCTAAATTAACTTAACTCGATATAAGTATAAATTAATTAAGCTTGATTTGATCCTAGATCAACTTGATCTTAGTCCAAACTAACTTAACTCAATTAAATTTAACCAACCTTACATTAAATTCGTCCTTACTAAAATACCTTACAACGAGTTATATTATATGACCAAAACATTGAAAATATGAAACAATTTAAAATAACATAAATTCAAATTCAATATATTTAAATATCTTAAAAGTTATGATGTTTTTTTTTTTCAATCACACGGTAAACCTTAAAAAAACTTGCCAATTGTGTGAGTATTGTTCATATTATATGCAGCTTTATAGTTTTTGTTTCATTTTCTAATATATATATATATATATATATATATATATATATATATATATATACTTTCTTTTGAATTCATATTTTACTTATTTCAATTTTACTCTTAATTATTATTTTAAAAACTAATTATTTTATAAATAATTTATCTTGTAATTTTACAAATCTCATTTGTTCTTAACAGTTATTTTAATAATTTTTTTTGTGTACATATTTTATTTTTTTTGAAATTTTATATTTAGCAACTATTTTAAAAATTAATTATATATATTTTCTATACGCTAATATAAATAAAGATTATTTTAGTTGTTTATATTTTATAATTCAAATTTTATTAGTATAATTATTTATTAAATTATAAAAAAATTATTATTATTTTAACATATTTTTTATAAAATTATTTATTTATTTATTTACAGTTAGTTATTTTTTTTAATTGTTTCTATTAATTTTATTTTATTTTTAGTAAATATAAATTTATTATATATATTAACTTAACATCATTATAATATAATCATCTTTTAATGTAAAATATACATTTATGTTTATTTCAAAAATATGTATATATTATATGTGTGTTTACATTAGTATATACGGTTTAAATGGTGTTTTTTTCGTAAAAAATTATGCGTTTTTATTTTCTTTGTCACAACGTAGTTTAAAATCACTTAATATTATTATATTCGTCTAGTTATTTTTAAGAACAGCAGGGTCTTCTTAACGATAACATTTCGGATTGATTTTTTTTTTTTTTTTTTTCTAAACTTACTGTTCATTGTGAATGTTACTTGTTATTTTTTTTTTATGTTAATTCTCTATTTGTTAAATACTTCGAATTATATGGTTTAAATATTTCGTTAAATGTCAGATGATATCAAATCTCACAGATAGCTCAAAACTTTTAATTTATTGAATATTTTAATCATTAATTATATTTATTAATTTTGTTTAGGAGTACATTTATTTTAAATTTTGTACATTTAACTGTGACGTTAAAATTAAAACACAAATATTTATTGCATACGTGAAAGGTACGGATGTATCTTTTTTGTTGTAAGCAATTAATTTTATTTAAAATTAATTAAATTTATAAGAACAGTATTTAAAATGGTTAAATAATTATTTTAATTTAAAAAATAGTTAAATTTAAATAATTGATTATTATATTTTTTAAAATAAAAAAGTAATTATTTTAATTTATAAAAAATAATTACTTAAAGAATATAAAGATTAAATAAAGTCATTATTTTAATTTTAAAAAATTATTACTTATAAAATTCTAAAAGTTTATATACACCAAAAGATTTTTTTATTTGTTAATGATATATATTAAAGCGGTTTAAAGTATACCAAAATATACAAGAAGGAAAATAACGTTTAAAAAAAATGTAATTATTTTATGATATATAATAATTCACAATTATATAAAATACGAATTTATTGTCTAGTTTATGGGTTTCAATCAAGATTTTAAAAATTGTATCTTTTAATTTATGAAACATAAAATTTATATTTTATTTGATAGATTTAATTATAGATATATTTTAATTATTTTTTGTTATATTTTTACTAGATAATTGAGATAGTCTTAACATTGATATTTTAGTTTTGAAATAGAAAATAATCCTATATAGTAATTATTTGTATTTGACATTCTAATAGAAACTTTTTACTGTTTAATTATTTTAACTTTTAACTTTTGTCTATTTTTTACTCAAAGACATGGTGAAGACAAATTTATGTTTCGTGTTGAAATATTTTTTTACCTCTTGAAAAGACTTTTATTTATTTTCATATATACTAATTTGTTTAAAAATCGTCTTTAAAAATAATTTTTAATGATTTTACTTTCTTTTTGTCCGAAGACTTTAAATATAAAACATTTTCATTACATGAAACTAAAGTACAATGTAATCTTGTCAATTAATCTTTAAATAAAGTTGAATGCTAATAAATTATACTCTTCAAGGTTATCACAAATAAGACAGTTCTTAACACATCCCTTCACATCTTTAAACTATGGGTTTAAAGTAAGAAAATGCAATAGATTCGAAAATAATTAAAAAGAAACTATAGTATCATGATTTAGATTTCAAGTCTAATTTAATTGCATAAAATTGATTTTTAAGAAAGAATTATATAAGTTTTGTAATAGTTATATCAAACACATTTATAATTTATGTGATTTATAAATCAAACATAATTTAAAGTACTCAAATCAAATCAACCCAATTTTGCTTGCATAGATATAAGGTTTAGACTTTGGTTTCTGAGCCCAGATGACATGTACGTCTATTAGCCCAACTTCGTGAATATATATATATATATATATATCTTAATGTATTTATGTCATCATCTCATTATATCTATGAATTAAATTTATAAATGTTAAATTTATTTCACATAAATGCAATGACTAATTAATTACTTTTACATATTTTTTTTAGTGACGTAGTTAGTTTTAAATGATTTAAATCTATTTAACCAAATAAACATTGTTAAAATTTAAAATAAAACTAAACAAATTTTTAAGTTTTTTATTTTGTCTTTAATTTGAAAGTAATTTATAACAAAACAAAACTCAGACAAACATAACCTCTTAAAAACATATACAAATTATTTGTCCGAAGAAAAGACTGATGGACAACTTATTCAAAATTTTAAAACAAAAAATTCAATTTAAATAAATAAATAAAATCTAATTATAGATAAATTCAATTGAGTATATAAATAACCAAGTTTATTTATGTTCTTACATAACTTTGAGTCAAGGATATTTGATATAATTTTTTTAGTTAATATTTTAAAAAAATAGTTTTTAGGTTTACATAAAATCAGTTTTGTAATTTAGAAAAGATTAATTTAATTAAGATTAGAGGAAATGGGAAGGGTGTAGAAGTAATTATGAGATGAAAGTGGATTAGAGAATTTCTCAGTGGCTAAAATGCATATAAATTGTCTCACAAATTTCTCACGTGTCAATCCCTAATTGGCGATGCCACTGATTCGTGTGGTGCCTTGTAGGAAATAATAATCCAGTGCGGCGTGTACTACTACATCATTGCAAGACCTGGCTTAAACGGTTGTACGTTAGAGACAAGACCACCCTTTCAAAGCCCAAAGTGTGTCACACAGCGAGTGTATCTATAAACTTGAAACAACGAGTTTTGACAACGCAAAATAAATTGTAGAAAAAACGGTGAGAGAAGAAAAAGGGAGGAACAAGCACAACGGGGAGAGAAAGAGAGAGAGAGAGAGAGTGGTTCTTCTCACTCTCGCATTCCATAGATCAGATCCAAACATTCACAATTCCTAGATCTATTTCCGCTCTCCACCCGCACTCTGAAATTTCTGATTCGTGATTTCAATTCCGTGTTTTCGCTGCA
>Ga0214544_1006522_pt1 | contig 21448 bp, 18 predicted proteins | sample CNSS3metaG_FD_160074 | JGI IMG/M metagenome (GOLD analysis project Ga0214544, IMG submission 160074) | Root nodule microbial communities from cowpea collected in UCLA plant growth center, Los Angeles, California, USA - CNSS3 | ecosystem: Host-associated > Plants > Roots > Nodule | place: USA...
ATTGGTTGGAGCATCGTGCTGATAACGTGTTATGAAATAAAGTGAATAACATAGAGAATGACGACAGATAATAGAGAAGAGAAAAAACAAGAGAGAATAGAGAATGAGAGAATAGGGAGCAACTCATCTGTCTATTATTATTGATAGGAAGAGTCCTATTTATAGATACAATATGTAATCCATAAAGGAAACAAATCAACTTAGTTAATACAAATATTTACCATAAAGAGTAATGAATCATATGAGTAAATGTATCAAATCATTAATTCATAACATATTATGTTTAAATTAAGGTTTGATATTTTTAAATAAATTATTATAAAAGTTTGCATTTACTTATAATAAAAGTTTAAATGGTGTTGTGATATATTTATAAATTGATAACTAGAATGTCTTAAATATTTGGAGTTGAATAACAATACAATATTAAATAAAAATGAATAGAATTAGTATGTTATTACATATAAAACAAATTTAGATATTGCATAAATTTGTTGTTACTCTATTTGGCCATGTTAGGTTATCCTATTTTGGAGGCAAAATTAAGCAGAGTGGACCATGCTTTGACTCCTATCTCTGCCTCCACAACTTTTTTGACTTTTATAGAAAAAGATGAAAAAAATAAAGTTTCTAAACATAGGATCTCCAAATACAAGTGTGTATATGTGATTTTTGTTAATCTTATCTCTCTCTGTCGGCGCATTATAACGTTGATTTTTCACGATAATTGCTTTGTGGTTATTTTTCTGTTCTTTTTTATTGTTATGACGTAATTTCGTTATGAAATTATAATAAGGTACGAGTTTAAAAAAAAAATTAAGTTTAAATTAGTCATATTGGTATGATTTTAAAGGAAAAAGTCGTATTATATTAAAACAACTTCTACAGATAAATTAAAATCGTGTCATAGAACGATTTTATAATAAAATAAACTCAAATTGTATTATGACGTGATTATTTCAATTATATAATGAAATAAATTAAAGTTGTGTCATATTTTAATAATTTTAATAATTTTAATAATTCATTAATAAAATAAATTAAAATTGTAATGTGTTGTGGATATTTTAATTTTGTTATCAAATGACTAAAGTTATTTTAGAACTGAAGTTGTCACAGCGTTATACGACTAACTTTTCTTAAGAAGTTGCCATGACTTAACACAATTTCAATTTATCCACATGAAACTGCTTCAATATGATACAATATCTTCGTTTTAAAGTTATACCAAATTAACATGACTTATCCAAAATCATTTTTTTAAACTTACACCATTTTTTTATTTTCATAATGAAATGACATCAAAATGGTTAAAAAAAAAAATCCTATTTTTGCTGTAATTGTACGAGTGAAGCAGATTTTACTTTTGCAATTTCGATATTCATCTCTTAATAATTTTCTCTCTCTTATACTTATATTGAATAATAAAAAGGTAAGAAATAAAAAAATAGTAAAAGTAGTAATATTATAAATACTAAAAATTTATTTATTTATTATTATTTTATTCCATTTGATAAAAAATAAAACTAAAAAAATGACATAATTAATTGTTTTCACTATATAAATACCTTTGTAATTATTTTAAATGTGAACAACCTTTTAAAGAAAAAATTACTAGATAGAATATATGTGAATATAATTATGTTATTCAGAATTAATTATTTTTTAATATAATTTGTTATGTTGATTTTTCGCATGTTTCTTTTCATTTTGTATGAAGAAATCTACTGTGGCTCTCTCTTCTTTAATTCTTGTATTTTCCACGCTAATAAGTTAAACCAAACAACCTGTACCGAAAACAAACGCAAGCTTAATCTTTAATTAACATTGTTAATGTACTTTTTATAACTTTTCTATTAATGATTTTAACCTCTACTACTAATTAATATTAATTGATAGCATACTAGTTATGTATTATAACTGCTAGTGTCTGATTAAATAAGGTGTAAGATGTAATGTGTCGTTTAATTAAGTTATACAACTAGACAACACTATAAAATAACTTTCTCACTTTTTTTAACTGTTTCTATCTCAAGTGCTTACCACCAAATGTTCTCGTTTCAAATATAATTATTATTATAACTTATTTTCTAAATTTAATTATCAAAGGAATTAGTTTATTTTATAAATTGGTCATTAAAATCTAAACTTTGATTGTTTAATGAACAAACTACAAAACTAATCGGTATGAAAGAATACAATTCTTAATCAACAATTGAAAAACTTTAAAGATTGTAGATAGAAAACAACTTGATAAAACCGATCAATTAACATGTTTCCTTGTTTGATGTTTATTATTTCAAGAACTCAATTCGTTAGACTACTATTTAAAACTGGTGATTTAATAGAAAAGATTACTGTAGAATTAAATGCCTAATCAATAGAATTAAAGTATGAATATAATTTAATGGAAGAAACATGTTACAATTAAGAAAATAATACCTGTCCAGTTTGTCTATAGAAGATAGGAGTGACAATGAGGTCCAGTTTGTCCAATCTGACCCGTTTAGGACTGTCTTGTATTTGATCTGCAAAATATAGGTCGGCCTGGCTTATCAGGCATTGAAAATGAGGGCTGAAAAGTTTGACCCATCTCGCATAAGTTCTGGTCTACGGCCTTGTGGACTAGGCAATCTTTTTTTTTTAAGAAACTTCTTATGATAAAGCTTTTAATGTTTAACAAAATTGGAAAACAAGTTTACAAAATTAAGCACAGACTTTGGGGAAATGGACGATAAATTAATAACTCAACATTTTAATCATATCCATCTTCGTACTTTGACATATACGATGTATTCTTAAAATTTTAGCACATTCAAAAATACATAACACTTATTTTTTTTACTCATACAAAATTTGGAATGTTCATACAAAAGTTCAGAATAAAAGTAACCAATATACACAAATGTAAATTTTTGATTTGCTCGACTACAACTTATGCGGAGCGAACTTTTGCGTACCAACAGACTTAATATCTTAGTCGATCCCAATTTTTTTTGGAACGAGCCTGTACATCTGTGCGCCGAACCAAGTCTACGTTAGAAAGAGTACCAAAGCATTTTCCATCAAACAATGGACACATAATTTTAATTTTTGGTGAAGCAGAGTTGTGGACTTTAAACAAACAAGAGCGTTGAATAAAAAATATTTGTCAGGTTCTATAATATGTTTGATTAATTTTAAATACGATTTAAAGTTGATGTGTGATTTTATGCATGAAGAGCCTCTCATTCAATTAATGGCTATTGCTTTCTGCACACTCACAGTTACTAAATGTACTCCACCATAATAGTCTCAATTACGTTTAACGTAGAAGTATTCCGAAAAACTCGTTATATGCTTCAAAAAGTTTGGTCTGACAATTATTTGTTCCAAAAAATTTGCTTCAAAGTTTTTATTCAAATATCTTGTTTTGAAAATTATGAAAGCTTTTAAGAACATATATTTCTGAGTGGATGCGCCAAAAAAATTGTTGGATATAAGAAGTAAAAATCTCGATCAATTACTGATGATAAAAATATTTGTGTTTACGAATATCTGTGATTAAAATTCACGACAGATAGTTGATACCATCAGTGGCGGATCTTGGCCAAAATTTATGGGGGAGCCAAAATAATATACTTAATTTATATATTTAACATTTTTGTCATTAATTCAGTGAAAATTAATACATAATTTAATATAACTATCATTATAACAGAAAATACATATATCTAAATGATATTGTCATTCATTTTTTCATATTCTTGAACTTATCAAATAATTGAATCATAACTACATTTTTTAGCTATTTTTTGTTCAATGTAAATAACCATATTATCTGCAAAATATTCATTTTCCATTTTACTAATATGCACATATCAATTCAAAAGTCATCACAAGCTTTCATTTGATCATTGTTATGCATATGCGAAGAACAATCTTATTGTCTTGTTTTCATCTTCACTTCTTTTCTATCAATTTTAAAAAATAAATTTATTATTTTATTTATTTTTATTAATATACCTATTTATAAAACAAGTTTAAGACTAAAAAATAATTTATTATAATCTAATCAAAAATTGAGAGACATAAATTACTAAAAGAAATTATGATAATCAAGTTACAATTAAAAATACTCAATAAAAAATCACATAATACATTATTTGCTCTTCTATATTCATAAAAAAATGAATATACAAAAGGGTAATAAGATAAAAAAATAGGGCTAAATATTAAACAAGTATTGCACTATTAAGTGATTTTTTTTCCCTTTAAGAATAAGAAAATATATGAAAAAGATGAGGACAAAAATAATGAGTTTATGTTTAACTTTTTTTTTCTCAATAACAAAAGAAATCAGGTAAGAGCAAGAGATGAGTACAACACATGAAAAAACACAAAAAACAATGTGAAGAAAAATAAAAATTATCTTAACAAATTTTTTCTTTATTATATTTAATTTTATATTGTACTATTTATTAACATTAAATATTATACTTTATAAAAGAAATAAAAAATATCTAATTTGATTTTTATTAATTTTTGGTGGATTACTACCTAATGTAAAATGATATACATTGTAAGCCCCTTTTTCCAGTTTATAATTCATTGGGCCTGGCCTTTTCGTAGGCCCAAGGCCAGTCCAACTGTAGGACCCCAATACCCTACCCAGCTTTCTCATTGTCACTTGTCTCCTTTTCAGAAACAGTTTCCTTCTCCCCCCTCTTGTCTCCTGCAAGGTGTTCTGCTAGGGCACAAAGTTTGTCCGCCTCCGAGCTAGCAAAACCCATTCTATTTCCAGGTAAGCTGAGCTTTAGAGCTTCTGGTCCGTTCCTTCCCCTTTTCTCACTGTTTAAGCATGTTGGTCAAGTTAGGGTTAAGTCTCTTAACCTCGTTTTATACGAATCTTCATGTTTCAGCTCTCTAATATAGTTCTTGGAGCAGTGGTACTTTCAGTTGCAGGTTTGTTTCGTTTTGTTAGCATCTAAGTAAGGTAAGGGAAGCTAGTTTATTTTTGTTTTTGGAGTATGTTGCCTGTTTCGCCACTGTTTCATGTTTAAAATGATTTGAAAACGTTTGTGCTTGTGTAAGATCAAAAGTAAGATGTTTGGATTGATTGTTTCTGGGTTGCATGCGCGAAACAGTGGGGAAGAATTGGTATTCTCGCCCAAGCGAGCTCGTCTCGCCTAGGCGAGAATAGTAGAAGCTCGCCCAAGATTTTTCCTCGAGCGCTTGCCCAGGCGGCCAGTCACGTTTTGAGCGACGCCCTGTCTCGCTCAGGCGAGAAGGCCTCGCCTGAGCGAGAGCTCGTGAAATCTCCTAGGGGCCATTGTTGCATGTCTCGCCTAAGCGAGAGCCCGCAGCTTGAGCGAGGCAAGCTCCTCGCCTGAGCGAGGCTCCTAGCTTGAGCGAGGCTAGTGCAGTAGTGAGTGCTGACACTGTCTTTCTTGACTGTTTGGATGATTTGTTGCATGTATTGTCTAGATTATTCTTCCTAAACAAGATGTACGTGAATATGCTTTGGTGTTTGGATTTTATGAACGAAATTGGCATGCTTGGTATGAGATTGATCTTGGATTTGTGGCTTTGTGATGTCTTAACATAAGAATTCGATGAAGGAAATAAAAGAGGCGGGAATTGTATGAGAAAAATGATTCTGATTGTGTGATAGGCGTAATTCTATGAGTCTCGTGGGGAGATCTCATGGTGGTGTGTAGTGTATATATTAGGATAAGGATTCAAGTAAGGATCGCATCCCGAAACTCTAAAGGGTCAGTGAGTCTCATGTAGAGCAAACTGACCCAAGTGGTGAGAGACGCTTAAAGGCTAACCTTGTGTGTGGTAGAGTGAAACCCATTGGCAATGGCTCTGTAGAGTAGTAGAGGCCACCACAAGTGCAAGCGTCCAGTGAATCTGATCCTAGTATATGTATCCGGATAATTGAGTCATAGTGTCTTGTTTGTTTGCTATAATATGATTCTTGTGCCTACTGTGTTGTACGTTTGGACTGTTTCTAAGTACTTCTCTGCGATAATATGCAAAATTTAATTCACACTAGCTTACCCTTTTATTTTGTGTGTGTGTCCTTGTTTTGATTTCTCTTTTGCGATGATCACCATATGGTGGGAGCAGATGGAAATACTTCTGGAGGTAGGCCTGATGGTGGTAGCGGTGCAGCTTAGTGGGCCTGTTGATGTGGCCCTCGAAAGAAATTCTATGGCCCTAGTGCCTTTGTAATTTCTTGCTCTAGGAGCCTTTCTTTTGCATAATTGTTGAACCTTTAGATTCTGTTTTGGTTATGGCATGGTTGTATGCCTAGAATCCCTTTCAAGTACTCCTATGGATGATTGTAAAAGTGCATTCCTTGATTATGATTTTTCATATGTTAGCTTTGCTCTTTATTATTATAAATATGGGATGTTTTATTTGGTAAATTAATCTATTTAAATGGGATGTCAGATACATAATTTAAAAAATTTTAAAATATGTATAATTTTAAAAAAATTTAAATACATAAAATTTAAAAAAAATTTAAAAAGTTTGGGGGGGGGGGGGCTGTGGCCCCGCCCGCTCCTTCATGGCTCCGCCACTGATACCCATAGATATTTGTTATCCGTAGAATATATATATATATATATATATATATATATATATATATATATATATATATATATATTTTTTTTTTTTATTGATATATATTTTATATCATAGGATATGTTTGTGTAAAAAATTTCGTAAACATATATTTAGATGAAAAAAATCAGAGGGAAATAACTTCCTCTACAAAACTAGCATTTTATATATGAAGAATTTATAAATTTTATTTGAGAGAAATTGATGAGAAATTTAAAAAAAAATACATTTCATCATGCATAAGTTAATTTAGCTTATGAAAGCATTATTTTATTTCTTCCTTAGAAGTATTTAGGGAGAAATTATTCTAATATATTTATATTTAAGAGTATATATTTAATATAACTCAATCATAATTATATAAAAAGCATACATTTATACAATGAACGAGCAAAAATATTAGTTTATGATAAAAATCGATTCTTTTAAAGGTTAAGGTTTAATGGGAATATCTGTCCAAACTCAAAATATACACTTCGAAGTTTTGCTTGAAAAGATTTTGATTACATCCTTATTTTAAATTAAATTTAAGTTTAACTAAATTTTAAGTTGATATTTCTTTTCAATGGAGTTTTTATTAAGAATTTTTTTCTCTATAGAATACTTACAATTTTTTTTTTATTTTAATTGAATTTCTATTTTTAAGTTTTTAAATTGAGTGACATATAAGTATTATCTTTTTCTATCAACTTCCTTAGTTGTCTTCACATATTAAGAAATGAGAGATTTTGTAATTAATATAAATTACAATTAAAGTAAAACAATATAAGTGTTGGATAAAAGGATCTTCGTTACCGCTTACATTAATGGTGATAACAACAATAGTTCTTTAATCACAATGGATGGTGACATGAAAATCATCAAGAAGCACAATGATGATCTTTATATCAAATATATTTCAATTAATACAATAGAAGTTTCTTGTGTAATTTTATATCTTACATCTATTATTAATACTTGGATACAAGTATAAGCAAAATAATCAGAAACACGTCACCCACATAGCAAAAGTATAAACAACATCTACTTAATTAAAAAATCCAAAAAAGAATTTTGGGTACTTAACATAAAACAAAAGTTTAATTAAAAATATTGAAATTTATATTAAAAAGTTAATTAAGTTAAATGAATACTGCGAGCAAAAGGTTAAAAACACGAACGTCACATACAAAATGGACCACATACTAGTAATCGACAAATGGTGAAGGTTGTGACCATTCTTTAGATGGGTCGATGTTCCTTTGGTTTAGGTTGAACAGAAATCGTAATTGATGGTACGGTTTCTTCTAAAGACAACCAATGGCTGTTTCAAGAAGCTCATAAGCTATCTTCTGATTCATCAGATTTGATGGAAGTTCAACAACCTACAACTTGTTCCAAGACCTTTGATGGACCTCTCGAATAAATCCAAACCCCTTTTCTTTTTAGCTTTCGTGGTTATTATTGCCTATATCATCACACCTCAATTCAACAAAATAAGTTACATTTTTATATGTGTTCAAGACCAATCTCGTTAACATGTGTGGATCACAAACATAGACCTTTTCTTTTCAATTCATTGAATTTCTCTAAATTCTTCTACTTATTACTTTTTATTGGGTATGATTTGTGTACTAAAAACTTATATTTGTTTAAATATTAAAAAAAATCGTATTTCACTTGTGCATTTTTAACTTGAAAATTGAACAATCAACTAAGAAAATATGCATACATGAAAATTTTTCAAATTTTAGTTTTTTCATTGTAGATGGGTATGTTGCAATAGGCATTTCTTGGTCCCCAATTTGTTTTTTCTATATATGTAAATTAATTTATAAATAATTTTTTTTATTTTAATGTATTTTATGTATTTGATATTTTCAAAACTGTTATACATTTATTTTAATGCCTTCATCTGAAGATTTGTTACATGATGGATACGAACCAATGTAGGGATTTCTTAAATAAAGGAATAAGATAAAAATAAAATATATTTTTACAAGTTATAGTTACCTATGAAATAATTAAAGTTTAATTTTAAAAAGATTATATACAAGTTTCATAAACTTAACTTACACTTAAATTAATGATTGAAAGAAATTAGTATTTGTAAAATCATTTATAAAACAAACCCTTAATTGTGATCCCTAAATCCTACACCACAAATGTATATGAAAGCATATATAATGCAAAATGGTAACAAACTATCAAATACGATCGATTCGATAAAGTGTGGGATACCTACTTGACATAAAATATTTGGTTACTCAGTCTTAATCACTTAAGTTTGAACATTTTTGAAGTGAATCCTCGATATATTTTGAACTAATTGTATTTTTTAAGTAATTCTCTTACCGAACGACTCAAATAACTTGATATGATATAATAATTTATTATATTCAACAAGATTCTAAATATCATAATATATTTAACATATTAATATTTGTTTACATCTGATAAGTTTCATATTGTTTAAGAGTCAAAGTTAAACGTATTTTAAATTATTTTTTTCTCTCTTCATCCTACGAAACATCTTTTAAAAATAAAACTGTGATGAAATTGCACACTCCAAAACAAATAACATTTCGGAGATGTGATCGTTGTTTCTAACAATAGTGTTGGACCGAATTGGGTCGGGTTGGATCAATATCTATTTATCTAAGTCCAAAAAATCTATAGCAGTATGGGAGAGGTGATTTGATCCGTGACTGAACTACATAGCAGTATGGGAGCCTTGACGTTGAATTTTATTTAGTATTTTCATTCAAAAAATAACGATATTTAAGTAAATTTTATAAAATGTTTTACCTTTTTTTTTTTTGCAAATAAATAACTTTTAAAATAAAATATTTAAGTACCATCCGTTTTTCAATACTTTTTGCAATTTATTATTTTGTTTTAAAAAATATGAATAATTTATTTAACTCAAATAATTTATTAGTTTTTTTTTAAAAAAAATTTATGTAAAGACATCATATAGATGCAATTCCATCTTATCAGCACTACAAGCTATATCAATAATTTGCGACATATAATATAATAAAATAAAAGATATAAAATACTCAGAAACTAGACAAAACCCGATTAGTCAAGAAACAAAGATATAACTACGTAAAGGCAATCTATTCCTAAAGAAATGATATTTAATAGAGTTAGTCACATAATCAACAATTATAATATCTTTCACTAATCCCAAAATTGGTAAGCTTATACAGAAAATGATTGTCCTCTCCGTAAGCGAGAAATATGAAATTGCATATAATGTACGATAAACAATAAATTATGCAAGCTAGTCCTTATTCGGACATATGAATGAGTAATAGTAAGGATCCACTTCAATGACATGAAAGAACTATAACAAAGGTTAGAGCAAGAAATATAAATGAAGTTCTCCAACAAGTGTTGTGCATATTATTTGAATACAAGCCTAAGTTTTAAAGAGAAAAGATCAAGGTTATGAATTGCATTATGGCCCAAATGAAAAAGGACTAACGCGTCACTTTGCATTTGATTTTATTTCAAGTAGTAATAAGGACCCAATTGACAACTTAGTTATCAACCTTTGAGAGACCAATAGGATGCATAGCTTAATGCTTTTGTATAACTTTTGGGTTGCCGCATTTTAGTTACAAACTAGTCATTAAGTAGTGGAATCATTATTAGCTTAAGTGAAATGTGAGTCTTTTGTAATTTTCATGGCTAACACTTCTATAACTGAACCATTTTTATTAATGAACACAAGTTGAGTTTTATTAAAAAATATTAGTGAGAGTGATGTTCTTCAGCGATTCAATAACCATTGGTTGTATCAAATGACTTTTTATCCTTTGTGTGTTGCCTCCTTTGGAAAGAGTGATTCTTTCCTTCCACCTTTCTTATTCACCCCTGTTCCTCTTCACCCAAATTTCAGAAAAAATCTAATTCTACTCAGATTTATCTCGTGGTCATAACTCTGGTTCAACTCGTCCAAAATTAGTGATTCTTAAGTCTAAATTAAGTTTAGAAGGTGAACTTTCACATCATTTTGGAATCATCTCAATTGAGTTATACAACTCGAGATATTGACATTTCTAAACTTCTATCCAAATTAAAATTTCATCCACTTTTCAATCTAACTTTTTCTTTTACTAATTTTTTAAATTTATAACCCTAAAGATCTTAAATCAATCCTCGTGCGAATGAGGTTTAGATAAGTTGACAAAGATTAATATTCTGATTATGAAAAAGCTATATCAAAATAATAGAATCACTTGCGACCCACAATTTTTAAGTCAATGCTTTTCAAAAATAAATGTCATTGCATATGGATCAAACAATTTAAAAGAGATTTTTGTGTACAAACAAAATTACTGAGGATAATATTTGTTAATGATAGTAAAAGTTTATTGGTAAAATAAGTTTACTAACAAATTACTTGTAATGCCTTTTATAAGGGGTTACATTACTAGTAAACATTACAAGTAAACATCTTGTAATGATGAATTAATTTTCTATTTTGTAGCTTAGATTTTTATTAATAAAATAATTGAATCTCACTTTTAAAAATCATTTCTACCTTAGGTATTTTCTACATCATACATTCCTGACAATAAAAAATATATGAGTAAAATACTCATTAGTAATTATTATCAATTTATTTGTAATTATCTGTCAGTTTAGTGACAACAAAAATTTGCTAGTAATTATATATATATATATATATATATATATATATATATATATATATATATATATATATATATATATATATATATATAAAATGTAAAAGTATGTAAGAATGAAATGTTTTTAAAAATCGATTTCAATTAGCAGTAGAATATTCAGATTATGAATGTGTTGTTATCCACTTTCTTTTCCCTATATATACTGACCACCAGTTCAACAATGAAGCTACATCGAATAATTGTTTGACACAATTAAGATTTCTAACTTTTGAGTTCTTCTAAACTGATACCAGAAATATGGCAAATGAAGGGGACTACAAGGTCCTAACTCAACTTTATTTTCTTTGTGATTTTCCATTCTTTCATTTTGACATTGTACCACACCAAGCCAACTCAACAAAATAGTAATAAAACGATGCCTATATACCAAAGCATTCAAGTAATCAGCCTAGGCCGGGTTGGCCTAAGCCTAACCGACCTAAACCGGTAACCTAAACATCTAGAGGAACAACCTGCCTAAGACAGCACATGAGCAACACAAACCGCCAAGGAAAGTAGTCGGCTTAGGCCGACAATCCAAATATACTTAAGCAAAATCAAAGCCCCCCTAGTATTCAGTGGGTCCACTTAAGGGCCTAGGTTAGGGCCCAGGCCCACTTACAGCCCAAACTAAGGCCCAAGCCAAGGCCCGACCCATGACATAACCAAACATAGTTAATACTCTATAAATACACGTGGACCCCAGTAATTAAAGGTACAGATTCATTATTCCATTAATCACTTGATTTGACCTTTTGAGAGCTTTGACTCACTTGAGCTTTGACTCACTTGAGCTTTGGAGTCCCTTCCGCAGATAACTCCTCCTGGGTCCAAGCCGAATGTATCAACCGGGAAGAGACCAACTGAGGAGATAACGGACTAGTGGATAAGGTGACGCTTGTGAGACCCGGGAAAATTAAATAGCTATTTAATTAATTATTTAAATAGGATGGGTAATGAGAACATTTAAAGTAATAAATGTGAAGAACTTTGACATGGAAAAGTGCTAGCTCAAGTGGTTGAGAGTGCTTTGATTGTGTGTGAGGACTTGGGTTCAAGTCCTATGTGTGCCACTTGGGTGGTATTTAAATTATGCATTTTTGTGTGTTTATATATTGAATGCGTAGGGATGATGATAAATCCTTAAAATTGTGGGAGTCATCATGAAACATGTGTTGGTTGAATGGTTTGGTATTGGTTTGGTGTGTGCATGAGTATGGGTTCAAACCTTGTTGAGAACTAATCTATTTTTCTTTTTGCCAATTTTCATTAACATGAATATGAAGGGGTTTAAGAACCCTAGCAGCCAATGAATAGGTAATTCAGAGGGCTGGATGTAGCATGTGAGGGGGCTTAATTAACCATTAAGCTTTATTTTATTTAAATTTTCGTTTAGTGGTAAAAAGAGGTAATTAGAAAGGTAGTGAGTAAAGAAAAAGAAGAGAATTAGCAAGGGGAGGGGTATTGAGACAGGAGTGTGAGCGTTGGGTGGAGAGCAGCTGGTGTGGACGTATTGTAGGGAGGAATTGGAGAGGAAGAACGGTGTGACGGGTGCAAATCAAGAGAGGAGAAGGTTTTGCTTCAAAGCACATTTAACAATTCGGGTTTGGAACGAGGATAAGAGGTTAGGGGAGTTGTTTTATTGTTTTTCTGATTGCAATCGAATAATTGTACAATGCCTTGAATCATAGCATGATCACTGCGTCGTTTCTGCCCTGTTGTATTGAAGTTTCTGGATTTTTCCAGAAACCGCCTGGCGGTTCATTCTCTACCGCCAGGCGGCACATCAGACTGGTGTGTTGTTCTTGTTTTGGCATGAACCGCCTGGCGGCGATGAATTTCTGCCAGGCGGCGCGATACTGTTGCGTTCCATTTTGGTGATTTGAAATGCTGTTTGCGTGTTAATCTATTGGATTATTGGAATTGATATGTTTGGTTGCTATTGAATGTTTGATTGGGCGGAAATCAATTGGAATTCGAAGTATGGCAATGTTCTAGGTATAATCGTGAATAAACCGATTTGGGAGAATTCAAGAGGGTAAAGGTCGAGGAGTCTATATGCATTGAATTAAGAACAGGAAACTAGTCCTTAATAGAGATGGGATCATTTCTGGGGAAATGGATGTAGTGGAACTGAGTACTGGAACAAAAGATGGAGGCTGTCATAGGTGTGAAAGAAACCTGGTTCGTGCAGGCACTGTTACTTCGCCTGGCGGCAAGCAAGGTGTCGCCAGGCGATGACGTGGCAGGAGGCTATTTCGTGAGGTCTTGGTAGCAGAATTGAGGGTAGAGATTTGGAGCAGGTGAGGGTATTGGTAATTTGGCAACATAGAAAATTGGGGGAATAGAATATTGGGATGATTGATTTAAGGGGTGGTAAAGAGTAGATGCATAACTAATTAGGGGCTTGGATTGTGCATGAGGGAGAAAAGGGAGAGGGGAGAATTGTAATTACTATATCAGGTTTCTAGAAGCAGGGTATTGGTGAAAATGGCGACTAGCCAGGGCTGATTATGACTAAACATATTTTATGAGAGGGTTGAAGGGATAGCCAGGAGTGGTGATAATTGATTATGTCATATTGCATGGGAATTATGGGGAAGAATTCTAAGCCAATTGAGATGGAAGGTTGGCTTAATGCAGCGGGATGTACCTTGAAGTGTAATTGAGGGTATTAAATTGTGGACTGTGTCCTTAGAGAGGGATGAATTGCCTTACTGTAACAAAGCTCATATATAGTAGAAACTTGTATAAAGGGGTGACTATGGTAAAGTTTAGGTGTTGATACTTATGTTAGTTGTAGACTAACCATAATATACATTCTATAAAATAGTTTATTCGGGACCCTAGAATGGAGCCACTTATCAGAGTACACTAATTGAGTTGTTAAAAGAAAAACCAGAGGGGTTTCGCTACTGATACAGCGCCTGGCAGCACGGGTAGGTGCGCCAGGCAGTGGGATAAGCGTCAGGGGTCCCTGTATGGGATGGCGCCTGGCGGCACGGTGAGGTCCGCCAGGCGGTGACGAGAAAACAGTGGGTCTGGGAGGACGCTGGCGCCTAGCGGCGAGTGAATACCGCCAGGCGGTCTGGAATAGTTTCGCCTGGCGGTGTGTGGTTCGAGCCAGGCGGGAATGCCGTTGTTCTTTGCTTTCTAGTGTGTTGTTTTAACTGACAATGATGCTTTGCTTGGATCGGGAGATGCTGTGCCATGAGCGGGTAGGTTCATGGATGGTGATTGACATGTGATGATATGAGTGGGGAGGTTCATATCAAGTTACTCTTACGTGGGGATACGAGCGAGGTAGGTTCGTATGTTCCATGCTCACGTTGAGAGATGCCACGTGCGGGGAGGTACGGGGGCTGATGGATCACATGTGTTGGACTACGGGCGGACAGGTCCGTAGAGTAGGACTACAAGCGGGGAGGTTCGTAGAGGCAGGACCACGAGCGGGCAGGTTCGTGTGAGCATCATGTTCCCGAGTCCAAGGCTAACCAATTGTATGATTTGATGACTGACAAGTCTTGGGGTTAAGGTCTTGGCCAAGAATTTTATATAATGAATAGGATGGGTATATGATTCATCTCGTTTGTTTATGCTTATTATTTTATTTTTCTCAGCTCACCCTTTCTGTTAGTGTTTGGCGATGATCGTGTAATTCGTTACACGGGAGCAGATGTTGATACAGGTGGTGCTGAGGATGTTCAGATGGCGGAGTGAGGGCTAGCATGGGATTAGAGCTAGGGTTTTGCTCATATGTATTTTACGTTTTAAATGCAAAATTTGGGAACTTGTAACATTTTATGAATTTAGCTATGAGTTTTGGCGCGCTAATTTAATAAATTGAAATTTTCCCGCATTAGGGTTTTTATAAAGATGACTATTAATATAATTGTTCCTTTTATTATTTATTTTTAAGTAATATTCCCTAGGGATGTTACAACGCTTGTGCCTAACTTATCTTGTTTGTTCTCTACAGGAACAATTGGCGCCCACCGTGGGGCACGAGACGAACACCTTAGTACCCATTTTTCTCCGAAGATGGTTTTAACCCGCAGCAGAGCTGGAGTTAACAAACAGGCTGATGCCGGTCCCTCAGGACCCGCTAACATCACCCCTGACCTGGCCGCCATCCTAGACGGCCAGGCTAAGATGCAACAAGAGTTGGCAGATCTGAAGAAACGCAGCGCTGATGAAATGGAGGTGCTACGGCAAGAGAATTCTCGCCTCAGGCGAAAGATCGAGGTTGATCCCACCCTGAAAGGAAAAGCCAAGGAGGTGTCTAAGGCTGTAAGGTCCCCAACCTTCCAGCCCACAGAAGAAGAGAGCGAATATAACCCCACCCCTCACACCTTCACTACCACCCAACAAACACCCATTCCCTCCACCCATCCTACTCACTTCCCATCCACCCAACCAGGGCACACCGCAACTCCTATCCCTGCTGCTACCCTCCCCACCACCCAGATCCCCTACAATATACCCACCACCCTACACACTACACATGTTCCACCTTACAACCCACAATACCTCTTGACAACCCACATCCCCCTCACAACTTTACCTCAACCTTCCCCACTATGATCAACCATCCCATCCCTCCCCATCCGTTCCCACCCCACCAGCCCAAACGTCGTCACCCCTTCACCGACTTTATCGCCAACACCCCCCTTCTTGCCCAGTGGGAACCCTTCACACTAGACCGCTATACCGGTGAAACCGACCCTAATGAACACCTCAAAGTCTACATCACCCATGTCGCCGTGTACACGTCCTAAGACGCTGTCTTCTGCAAAGCCTTCCCCACCACCCTCAATGGCCCTGCTCTAGAATGGTTCACAACCCTTCCACCCTACTCCATCGACATCTTCGACGTTCTCTCCCATATGTTCTCCACCCATTTCGCTGGCAGCCGCCCACATCAAACTACCATAATCTCCCTCATGGGCATTAGACAAGAAAAAGGTGAACCACTCAGAGCGTTCATAGATCATTTCAGTAAGGCAGCTCTTCGCACCCCACACCTCAACCAAGAAATGATCCTCCAATGCATGGCACTCACCCCATAACCTGGCCCCTTCGCCAATAACGTCTACCTCCACCCACCTGCCTCTATGCACGAACTCAAATTGCGTGCGGCCGACTATTTCCGCATGGAGGGAATGCAGACCCTCCATACCAAATTCTGCAATGACTATGCAACCACCACCGCCAACCCTACCCCACAACCTCCTCGCCCCGATACCCGCGCACGCGAACCCCGCCAACCCTGCTTCACCAGATATGTCCCTCTTACTATAGCCCGATCCCGCATCCTTGATGAGGCCCTACAAGCTGACCTCATTCCCCTACCACGCAAGACAACCACTCCTCTTAATGCTGATATGACCAAGTATTGCATCTACCACCGCAATCATGGCCACACTACAGAAGACTGCAAAGCACTCCAGTATAAAATAGAAGAACTGTCCCTGCTGGTTACTTTCGCCGCTTCATCTGTAGAGGTGATCATTCCTCTCGATCCGACCACAGACGCCCTCCACACGACTCCCGCCACGACAGACGCCCAGCCCAACCCGCTAACCAGGAACCCCAACCGGCCCGCACCGACATCACCCCCGCCGACTCTCCCCTACGAGGGACTATCAACACCATCTCTGGTGGCTTCGCTAGTGGAGGATCCACCTCTTCTTCCAGAAAGAAACACCTCCGCCATATTCAATCCATCAACCATATTACCCATTCCCATCACAGACGCCGCATGCCTCCCATCATCTTCACAGACGACGACTTTCACGGCCTCGACAACCAACAAGACGACCCCATGGTCATCACTGTTGAAATCGAAAACTACGCCGTTAAGAAAGTCCTCGTCGACCAAGGTAGCTCTATTGACATTCTCTACTGGGCCACCTATCAAAAACTCCAGCTCCCGGACACGGCCATGGTCCCATATGACGAACCAATCTATGGCTTCTCTGGCGAACAAGTTTCCACTCGCGGCTACATCGACCTTCACACCGTGTTTCGTGATGGAACCCAAACCAAAACCATCCCCATCCGCTTCCTTATCGTCGATGCACCCACATCCTACAATGTCCTCCTAGGCCGTCCTTCGTTCAACACCCTCGGCGCTGTCGTCTCCACCCCCCATTTGGCCATGAAATTCCCATCCCCTTCTGGTGACATCCTCACCGTCCACTGCGACCAACGCCTAGCACGCGAATGCTACATGGCCAGCTTGCGCCCACAACTCCCCATTTAGCAAACCAACCACATTGAGCGACCACCTGGCTCCGGCATCGCCCTATCAGGCGAGGATCTAGACCCTAGAGTGGGTCGGGATGTTTGTCTCGAACCTGTTGAGGAGACCTCCCCTCTAGAGCTTCCCAACGCCGCCTAGCAGCTAAGGCTGAGGCCAACAAGTTATTGAGCGCAGGATTCATCGACGAAGCTCAATACACCACTTGGCTTTCGAATGTCATCTTGGTGAAGAAAGCCAATGGCAAATGGCGGATGTGCGTAGACTACACGGATCTAAACAAGGCCTGTCCTCGCGATGCCTACCCCTTACCTAATATCGACCGACTTGTTGATGGCGCGACAGGAAATAAAGTGCTTAGTTTCTTGGATGCATATTCTGGATACAACCAAATCCCCATGGCCGCATCTGACATGAACAAGACCGCCTTCATCACGGACGAGGCCAACTACTTTTACAGAGTTATGCCCTTTGGTCTTAAGAACGCTGGAGCAACCTACCAACGGTTGATGAACAAAGTTTTTAGCCATCTAATGGGACAATGTGTCGAGGTATACGTTGATGACATGGTTGTCAAGTCTCCAAGCCACCACCAACATGCCCAGGACCTCTCAACGGTCTTCTCCGTATTACGCCAATACAACCTTCGCCTCAACCCTGACAAGTGTGTATTCGGTGTCGACTACGGTAAATTTTTCGAATTCATGTTAACCCAGCGCGGTATAGAGGCCAATCCCGAAAAGTGTAAGGCAATTATCGAAATGCGTAGTCCCACTACCATCAAAGAGGTCCAACGCCTCATAGGCCGCCTTACCGCAATTTCCCGCTTCCTTCCTAAATTGGCTAAACAAACCCAACCCATAGTCCAACTCCTCAAGAAATCCACCCGGTTCACGTGGACTGACAATTGTGAACAAATCTTTCAAAAACTAAAAAGCACCCTAACCTCACCACCTATCCTCCACAAGCCGGACACTCGCCAACCCTTCCTAGTGTACATCACAGCCACCGACCACACCGTCAGTGCCGCACTTGTCCAAGAAATAGAGGACACGCAGCATCCTGTCTACTTCGTTAGCAGAATGCTACAAGATCCTGAAACTAGATATCAAATGGTGGAGAAGTTGGCCCTGTCCTTGGTCCACGCAGCTCGCCGCCTACGCCCATACTTCTAAAACCACAGCATCACCATCAAAACCGACTACCCAATCCAAAAAATATTGCAAAAACCAGATCTAGCAGGACGGATGTCATCCTGGGTCGTCAAGCTGTCGGAATTCAACATTTGCTACGAACCCCATGGCCCCATTAAAGCCCAATGCCTCCTAGACTTTTTAATGACCTCCAGCACACACCCACAGAGGACCAGTGGACGCTTCATGTAGATGGTTCCTCGAATCCAAAAGGTGCCGGTGCTGGCATCATGTTAGAAGGGCCTAACGACATCCTTATTGAAAAATCCCTTCACTTTGCCTTCAAAACATCAAACAACCAAGCCGAATACGAAGCCATCATCGCCGGCCTTTCCCTTGCCCGCGAAGTTGGTGTCAAGACGTTAACGTGCAAAATCGACTCCAAGCTTACTGTAGGACACCTCAATGACGAATTCCAGATTAAAGACCCCATCTTTCTACAATATTACCATCTGGTCCGCGCAGTCATTCAATCCGCCTTTGAACGAGTCCGCATCAAACACATCCCTAGGACCGACAACATCAGAGCCGACATCCTCTCCAAATTAGCCAGCACCAAATTAAAAAGCCACCACCGATCCCTATTACAACAAACATTATCTACACCCTCCATCACAAATACCTGCCAAAACCTAACCCACTCCCCAGCCGACAATACCACCCCTCCCCAAAACCACAACTGGACCCCCCTTATACCCAATATCTAAAAACTGGCAACCCCCCACAAGATGCGGACAAAACATGACTGGCTAAGGCCGCTAGGTATACCATGTGTACCACACCTAGCCAAACTCGACCAAATAAGTAAACAATACATATACCAAGGCAGTCAAGTATTCAGCCTAGGCTGAGTTAGCCCAAGTTTTACCAGTTCTAACCTAAACATCCAGAGAAATAACCTGCACCTCATATAACCAACATAAGCCGTCAAGTTAAGTTGTCGGCCTAGACTGACTACTCCAACAGACCCGGTAAGATTAAAGCCTAGGCCGATCACTCCAATAAACTCAGTATAATGAAAACCCCCCAGCGTTCAATAAGTCCTAAAGGCCTGGGCCAGGGCCCAGGCCCACTTACAGCCAAAGCCCAAGCCAAGGCCCGACCCATAGAATAACCAAACATAATTAATGCTTTATAAATAGACGTGGACCCCAGTAATTAAAGGTACGCATTCATTACTCCATTAATTACTGATTTGACCTTCTGAGATCTTTGACTTACTTGAGCTTCAGAGTTCATTCTGCAGGTAACCCCTCCTGGGTCCAAGCCGACATATGCCAACCGGGAAGAGGCCTACTGAGAAGATAGCGGACTACATGGTAAGGTGATGCTTGTGCCTAACTCATCTTATTTGTTCTCTGCAAGAACACCATGATAGGCGATGACCTCTACAAACGCGGATACAGCCAACCGCTTCTCAAATGTGTCACTACAGAACAAGCGTAGTATATCATTAAAGAGCTACATGAAGGCATTTGCGGTTACCATTCCGGCGTACGCACTATGGCTACTAGAATCCTTAGAGCCGACTACTTCTGGCCGACTATAGAAGCAGACTGCCAGGACTACGTCAGAAAGTGCAAACCATGCCAAAAACATGACAACCTCATCCACCAGAAACAAGAACAACTCCATTCCATACTATCCCCATGGCCCTTTGCTAAATGGGGAATGAATATCCTCGGCCCCTTCTCCCCCGGCAAGGGGCAGGTGAAATTCCTGATTGTAGCCAAGCCGCTAACCACCATCACGGCCCAACAAGTTCAGCAGTTCGTTTGGAAAGATATTATATGTAGATATGGTGTTCCACATACTATTATCACCGATAATGGCCGACAATTTATAGATAAGGAGCTAGCCAAGTTCTATATTGGTCTGGGCATCAAACACATCACAAGTTCTGTAGAGTACCCACAAACAAAAGGACAAGCAGAGGCGGCCAACAAAATTATCCTAGTAGAATTGCACAAGAGATTAGATAATGCCAAAGGCCGATGGCCCGAGGAACTGGTAGAAGTGCTATGGGCCTACATGTGCACCCCTCAATCATCAACAAACGAGTCCCCATTCAGCCTAGTTTACGATGCAGACGCTATGATGCCGGTTCAAATTGGCGAACTATCCCTGCACCGAGAATTGTACGACCTAACCCGCAACCACCAAAACATGGCAACTCATCTCGACCTCCTACCCAAAACTTAGAGAAAAAGCCCAGATACGCAACTTAGCCGCCAAACGAAGAGCTACCAGAAAGTATAACTGGTGGAGCTCCAAAGGTGCATGAAGAGCTCCATGGGCAGCGGAAATGGATGAAGGAATGGAGGCAAGTTGGAAGGCACTTGCAAGCAATGGAAGGTGAAAGAGGTGATAGGATTTCCTAATCTATGCTAGCCTAAGGAAGGTGGCTAGAGGTAGAGAGAGGAAATCTCTAGAAAGTGGTGACTCTCAAAGGCAATAGAGGAAGGAGTGCTCTCAACTCAAGTTGCATCTATTGCTTAAAATTTCAAGAGTGTCTACAAATGAGTGAAATTTTGGCTTTTATATGAAGCCATTAACACATGAGAAATTTGCCTTGATCTTGGCCCTTAGATTAAGCTTGGAGAAGGAGGCTTGATCTTGGCCATTGGATGATGCCTTGGAAAAGGAGGAAGCATTCCTAACCCTTGGATGCTTTGGATCCATGAGGTGTAGGAAGA
>Ga0214544_1006525_pt1 | contig 21444 bp, 20 predicted proteins | sample CNSS3metaG_FD_160074 | JGI IMG/M metagenome (GOLD analysis project Ga0214544, IMG submission 160074) | Root nodule microbial communities from cowpea collected in UCLA plant growth center, Los Angeles, California, USA - CNSS3 | ecosystem: Host-associated > Plants > Roots > Nodule | place: USA...
AAAAAAAATTTAGAATTTTTTTTTTTTATATTTCAGGTATTTTAATTTTTTTTTTATTATTTTTATATTCTAGGTATTTTAATTTTATTATAGTATAGATATTAGGTAATATATTACAAATTAATGATGATTAAATCAAATATTTTACTTTTTTATAAATATAATAATTAATGTTAATAAATAATAAAATATAAAATCAAACATAATAAAGAATACAAAATAAAAATATTTATCAGGATACTTTTTATTTTTTCTCATTATGGCTTGAAATAAGAGATTGTACTTCAGGACTAAGTAGTTCTTTATCTTTTTCTTGAGGTCTAAAAGGGTCTTTATCAACATCTAATGACCTTATCACTATTAGAGTGCATAATGAATGTGATTTGTCCATATAAAACTTTTAAAGCACTTTCGTTATATAAGTTTCTTGATGTACAAAAACACCTTTGTTTAAATACTCAATTTGTAATCCCAAACAAAACTTTGTCCTTTCAAGATCCTTCATCTCAAATTCTTTCTTTAAACTAGCGAAAACACAGGCGCTGTCGCGCCTGTGTATTCGCTTTTTTTTATGTATCTATATGTATAATATTATGAATAATCGATGACAATTTATGATGGATATATGTAGATTGGTTGAAAAATAAAGCAGTAAATTACTAATTTGTAAGATTGTGTATCAATTAATATTTAATACATTTGATCAAGATTTGGGGTTAATGAGCTATATGTGATAAAGTCAATGGTAGTTGTCCATAAATATACCAGAAACTGACATTTAGAAAGGGAATTTGTAACTTATTTCTATTATATTATTTTCTATTATACATAGATTGCTTGTTGTTAAGAATAATCGATGACAATTTAACTATTGATGAATAAAGTTTGACTAACAATGTTCAATGTTAGTAATGTGCGTATTACTTGGTCATACTTTATTGTCATTACGTCTTGGAAACCTTTGTGGGACAAAACCATGACCTAATATTTAAAAATAAGATAAATTATATTTGAATCAAATATATACTTTACAGGAAATGACTAAAAAGAATGTAAGCATTCTCGGAAGAATTTTCTCGGCTAATGACATAGAGTAGTGATGAGGTGGGTTTAAACCTAAACAAAGAAGTTGTATTCTACTTTTTTGTATAGAGTTATATATAAGTTTTTTGTTTAAGCGCAAGTAAATGTAATTATTTATGAAGTATTTTTTAAGATTGTTAGAATACATTATTGTTTATGTACGTTTTTTTATTGTTGTACATAATACAAAGGATATAGTGTACTGACCACAATCTATGTTACTGATAGGTGAAGTACTTGACAATGCTTTATATACATTATATTCTTCAAACCTTTGTGGTGCATGAGTAGAACCTGTTATGTGAAAGCATGGAGCATAATAAATAAAAATATGTAAATATTTCATAAAATGGTAAGTAAATAACATGGATTAAATATTGATGAATAAAATTGACTGACCATATTGAGTGTCAGTAATGTGTGTATTACTTGGTCCTGTTTTATTATCATTACATTATGCAAATCTTTGTGGGACCAAACCATAATCTAATATTTAAAAAATAAGTTAAATTTATTTAAATCAAATATATAGTTTACAGGAAATAACAAAAAAGAATGTGAGGATACTCGAAAGGACATTCTCGGCCAATGACATACAGTAATGATGCGGAAAAATGTGGTGTTACCTGCATAGTTACTGATCGAGCCATTTGCCGAATAGATGTCATTCTCAATCGGGGAGCTCTGTTTGGCATTTGGACAATGTTGGTTGTGTTTTCAAGATTATTTTTCCTTCTTTTAGATTGTTCAATAAGTCTTTGTTGAGGGATCATTCTACGTCTTCTATTTGCAGCATTTATTCTCCATCTTTGTCTCTGTTGTTCTGATGTTGATTTGTTAGAAGGAATATTTTCTGTTTAGATATGTTGTCTATTTAAACCAAAAACAATAAATAATAAATCCAAAATTAATATAAATTTAAAAATGTATTACTTGGAAGAAAGTAATGAATGAAAAGAAGGACAACGAAAGTAGTACATAATATGTACAACAAATAAAACTAAAAGAAGATAATGATATAGGAAGATATACCTAAATGTGTGAGTAGAAAGAGTATAAAATTTGATTTGATGTAACAATGAAAAGTAACAAATGCAGATGATGACAGGCTGGTTAGCAAGTTACTGAAGAAAAAAAAAAAGATTTGTAATTAAAAATAATCATTTGTCAGTTTTAAAATAATATAGCATGTTAAAAAATTGCTAAGTTCTAAAGAAACACTGAATAAAAAATTTCTAAGTTCTAAAAACAACGTTGAATTGTAATGATAAAATAAAGTGACGTAGTGTATAAATGTTATAAATTTGTAAAATGATTAAAAATTAAAAACATTGTTGTATAATTAAAAATAAAAAAATACTAATCTTGTAAACTTATAAAGTGTTTAAAAGTTAAAAATAGTTATAATGAAAAATATTTATGAAAAAAATTTATGTAAACTGGTAAATTAAGAAAAAAAATTTAAAGTATTATGAATGAAAAATATTCATGTTATAAACTTTGAAACTTATAATAAAAAATATCTTTATTGTAAAGTTATTAAATAATTTAAAGTTATAAACAGTTACAGTGAAAAATATTTATGTTGTAAACTTATAAATAAATTAGAAATTAGAAATACTTATCAGCTAAACTTATAAAATAATTAAAAATTAAAAATATTGATGTTGTAAATTTATAAAGTGATTAAAAATTACAAATACTTATAATGAAAAATATTACACTGTAAACTTAAAAAATAAATTAAAATTAAAAAAATAGAAATACTTATCAAGTAAACTTATAAAACGATTAAACTTAAAAACATTAATGTATAATTAAAAGTTATAAATATTAATCTTGTAAACTTATAAAGTGATTAAAAATTAAAAATACTTACAATTAAAAATATTTATGTTGTAAACTTAAAAAATAATGAAAATTTTGAAACACTTATAATAAAAAATATTTATGTTGTAAACTTGTAAAATTATTACAAATTTAAAATATTTATCAGGTAAACCTATAAAAATAATGAAAATTTTGAGACACTTATAATAAAAAATATTTATGTTGTAAATTTATATATTAATTAGAAATTATAAATACTTATCAGGTAAACTTAAAAAATGATTAAAAATTTAAAATATTGATGTATAATTAAAAATTAAAAATATTAATGTTATAAATTTATAAAGTGATTAAAAGTTACAAATACTAATGAAAAATATTACACTGTAAACTTAAAAAGTAAAGTTAAATTTAAAAAATTTATAATAAAAAATATTTATGTAATAAACTTTTAAGATTATTAAAAAAAATAGAAATACTTATCAAGTAAACTTATAAAATGATTAAAAATTATAAACATCTATGTATAATTAAAAATTATAAATAGTAAACTTATAAAGTTATTAAAAATAAAAGTTATTTATAATGAAAATTATTTATGTTGTAAACTTAAAAAAATAATAAAAAATTAAAAAAAAAACTTATAATGAAACTTCTTCATCCCGCCTGTTGCTGGAACAGATTTTATGGCAGTTTTTGTGGCCAGTTGCTTCCTAGGAGCCCTCCGGTAGATTTGCTTGCAGTTTGCTTTGTTCGTGCCATTAGTAAAATAAATATGTCGTAAACCAATATGCGAAAGATATTTAGAAACCATTACGCGAAAGATTACAAATTTGAACTTTGCGTATATATAGATATTGAAGATTAAAATAATCAAATCGCAGAGACAAAAGAACACACTCTTTCTCTCTGAATTCTATTGCTTTTTGCGTACTGTGACTTTCCTTGCTACTGTCTGCTGCGTCCAAACTGTGTGAACACTGTGCAAATTGCACATTAATCTTCAATATCCTAACAATAAGCAAACCCTAACAATAAAAAAACTCTCATCTCACAACAAAATTCTCCACCTCCTTAAACGAAATCTATCATAAAACAATCGTGTAAAGAAGATGTGCACACAAAATTAATGGTGAGATTATAAAAGATTTAAATTTCATTTTTCATCGTTGATACAGGAAAAAAAATTGAAACATAAGAAACAATAAAAATACATGAAAAGCGAGTAATCATAAATTGGATAATTGGACATTTAATAGTAAGCATACACACCGGATAATCATAAATGAAAAGGAACAATAAAAAATACCTTTTAGTTTAATCCAATGAAGATAAATAGCATCAGCAAGCAAGACAAGACAACTTCACGAAAGGAATAATAATGAAATGATGTTGTTGCAGAGAAAAAACAAACGATAAAATAACGGTTATATGTTAAATTATTTTTAAAATAATAAATAATTTATTATATTAGAAAGGGTAGAATAGGAATTAAAAAATGTGGACACAATTGAGGGAATCCCCTTTATTATTGTTATAGATAATCAATTGCCTTTGTGAGCTCATTAGGAGTTCCAATTATGTTTATGTCATCTACATAAACAGCAAGTATAGCAAAGTCATTCTCAGATCTTTTCATATAAATACAAGGACAAATAAGGTCATTTTTATACCCTTCCTTAGTGGGCATCTTATCATTAAACTTCATCAAGGTCTCCACTACCTCCCTATCAAATATTGACAACTCCTCCCTTTTCATATCCTTATAACGTCGAGGGTTGTCAATCCAACTGAATGGGAATTTCGTGCTCCCATCATCGTTGTAAAAGTAGGAGTGTCCCGACTCCTTTACTACCACTTTAAAGAAACCATCTTTAAAGTGCTTAAATGATTGAGTAAAAGCATCCAGTCTACTTATTCTTGGCCGGCTTATCAACGATAGCCAAGTAGTTAGACTCTTGGGATGAGTGTCGTAAAAATATAAGAAACAACGGGGTGATAGTTGCAAATACAAAGACCGGCATAGCAGCCGGAAGGCCTACAGATACGCCTAGCTATTGGGATGTAGCTGAGTAAGGGCAACATTTAGCAAACATAACACGCCCATTGTGAAATCATAAAAGGGCAACCTCACGTACAGTTGTGAGAAATGGCACATATACATGTACAAAAACCCCTCCGAAGCTCCCTCCTGGCCGTGGCATAAGCAGTCAACCGCGCTTAGTCTTTCCAAAGCCACGATATCTCGCTTGATATTCCTCTCCAAAATAGGTATGCAGTTTAGTCAAGAGTTTAACAACCGGGACCATCTGAACAAAGAATGTTGGGTTCGCACATCCTCAGCCACCCATCCATATCTGGCTCTCGCCGGCAAGCTGCTTTCCGCTATCTCCTCTAGCAGATCCTCCCTTATTTCAGTAGTCACCTCCATTGGGATCCTCTCTTCACTGGCCAACTAGCCACTAACCTCACTCCCTGACCGACCACTACCCTCTTCCCCTGAATGTCCACTCCCACTACCCGAACTAGATGTTGACACGCTACCGCTAACACTTGACATACCTTTTCAAAATTTAAGATGACGACAGAGACAATGAACATATCGGACAGATCTAACGCACACAAATCACTTTTCTCAAACTTTTGCAAATGAAGCAAGATGAACAAATATTTCTAACCATCTGTATTTATAATCAACGTTTGAGCCACTATAAAGTTTGCCCACCCAAACAATAAGCACATGAAACGTCACGATGAATGCGAAGCATCACAAGTTTAAAAATGGTTGCGCAAAGCCCTCTAGTAGGAATCTTGACAACTGACAACACTTCACCTACCTCCATCATTTTTGACAATCTTAGCAATGATCACCACATCTCAAGATTGGGGGACTACCATACCATACCAAGAAGTAATTTTTTCTTGCCAAATAACCGAAAACTATCAAAACAAACACGCAGATTGCTACACAACCTCCATCACCAAATATCAACAGACCGATATGATCAAACACACCGCTAACACTGATACGACTCATCACTTACTCCAAACCGATAACATCCAAACCTTCGACGCGATATATATCTCGCCAAAGGCTGGGGGACTGATGTACTATATCTAGGCAAACTTAGATAACCATTCAGTTTAAGCCGCCTATACATAGTTCTATAATAAAGATAATAGACGGATAGTCAACTAAGCGAGATCGCATACATGGCGGCCTAGGCCGCCTACTATAAAGGATACAATGTAATACATAGCTGATAACTCCAAACTTAAGCCTCCCACAAATACTTAGCACTTGGGCTCAGCCTAGGCACATAGAGAATTTGAATATTGGCCCAAAATGACTAAAAATGGGCCTAGTTCACAAGAAGGGGTAGACACAATTAATGACTCTATAAATACGTGTGGTAACTCCTTAAGGGTCCAAACCGACTACGTTAGGAGACGACGTGTACAAGTCAAGAAGAAGCCAATTTGAGAGGTCAAGGATTGGGGTAAGGCATTACTAGTGTTCCCTAACATCTCTTACTTTTTTCATTTTTTTCTGCAGGAACATTTCTGAAAAGAAAAAAAAATCTATTTTTTTGCTCTTATATCTCCTCGTTCTCTTCCATTCTCGAGAAAGAAAAGAAGAAGGTAATTTTTTCATCTACTTTATACTGAAATATTAGTTTAATAATTTATGTAATAGGTATCTTTTATATTGATTTGTTATTTTATGAACATGGTAGAAAAAGTATTGTATTGTGTGTTTTTTTATAACCGGATTTTAATTGTAGTTCCATTATATGACTTGAGTTTCTCACAAATTGTTCTCATCTCCCATTCTCACCTATTTTCTTTTGTTTCTGAAGAGAAAAATATTTATTATTTCTGCTCTCATATCTCAGTTGTTGTGTTACATTCTCAAAGAAATAAAGAAGGTAATTCTCTCTTGTCTCACTTGATAGTGAAATATTAGTTTAATAATTTATTTAATAAGCATCTTGTATATTAATAATTTTTTTTATGAACATAGAAGAAAAAATATTATACTGTGTGTTTTTTATAACTGGATTTTAAGTGTGGTTTGATTATTATCAAATTTTCTTTTGCTATTTACGTCTCTCAATTTTTTATTTGATTATGATAAGTTTTTTTTTAGTCTTTTTTTTAAATAGGTATATTGATGAAGAATAAAAGAATAAATTCATTTTTTAAAAGTGATAAAATTGAAGTTACCCGTGAAAATGAAAACAGGATAAATTCAGCTTTGCTAGATATTCATTTTTAGTCTTATTTCCTTTTTAGTTATCGTTATACTAAATTATGTATTCATTTTTATTGTATTAGTGACAATAATTAAATGTATAAATTTTGAACGTATATTTTGGTCCGCCCAACATTGTTGGTCAAGATCTGCCACTATGCATGATAATGAAGTTTGAGAATGTTAAAGTTAACTAATGAAGACAATGCAATACAAGAAATAGAAGTATTACTTTAACTATAAAAAATAAAAATAAAAAGCACGTGAAAGAGAGTTTTTTCAATTGAATGCATTCAGTCAATTGAATTATTTTTCAATTGACTGATTTTTTCACTTAACTCAAGTGAAATCAGCTGACTGTATGGAAAATTCAATTGACTGTTTTCACTTAAACCAGACTAAGTTGTGTTTTCGCGAGCAAAGGTGTGAATCTGAGTTTTTTTGCATGAAACTTTGTCATTCTTCTTTGGAAACCCCCCTCTCTCTGCAATACACAGCTGCAACTCATCTTTTGAATATCATGGTTGATCTTGGTTTGTTTTGGAGGCATTTTGGCTTGTGAGTAGCTTGAAGAACACATGTATGGTTGGCTAGGGACAGCCACCATCAGGTTTGAATGTTTTTGTGCCTATGGTTGGTTTGCGTGATGTGATTTCAAGTCTGTAAGTCTGATTCTTGCAGGGTGTGTGTCTATATTTTTGTGTGAGTCAAAAATCTTGTGCGTGTCTTTATTCAAAAGTGTAATCTTGGTGTGTGATTTGTAAAAATTTTGAATATAGTGAAAATCGGGCTCAGGTTGTCCTGGTAAACTGGATGTAGCTCCGTGATTGAGTGAACCAGTTTAAAAACAGTTGTGCATCTATCTTTCCCTCATCTCACTCTCTTTGAAACTCTTTGAAAACTCAAGAAAACCAAGAAATTTGTTCTTTGGTGTGATTTAATGCGTTTTTGTATAATTTGAGGCTTTATACTTGTCATAAATACTATTTGAAATAAGTCTTCTATGTAAAAGATTGTTGTTTGAGTTGAATTTGCGAATTCTGCATTCTGCATAATTCTCCAGTATTTTAGCCGACTGATTTGTCTTTTTAATCGACTGTTTCATAGCTTCAAGATCAAATTAGTCTGCTGATTTATATTTTAATCGACTAAAAGTGTACTGGTCTGCTGCATTTACATCCAAACTTTCCAGTCCATTAGATTCAATTGAAAAGTGGTTTAAACTTTTGAAAAAGTTTTATAAAGCCAATTCAAACCCCCTCCCCCCCTTCTTGGCTAAAATCACCATTTGAAAACTAACAACATCAAATAATAAAATCAACCACTTCCACATCTTACTATTTATTAATTATTAATATGGATTCTTACGTGTTTGGCCATCTAACATTAATATTTTATTATGGTTAGTTTAACATTATGAATGTAAAATATTAATAAACCCCTTTTTATATTGATACAATTTTAATGTATATTGGACGATTTTATTTTTGGTACGGTGGAATAAATGGATGAAAGGAAATGCATTTTACAATTTTGTGTGTTCAAGCAACTAATAGGTGGTTGCATGATAATTAAGTTGGAGAATGTTAAAGTTAACAAATAAAGACAATGCAGAAAATAGAGATATTGGAATTATAGAAAAGAAAAAAGGCACGTGAAAGAGAAAAGAGAGAGTACATAAGATATATGTTAAAAAATGTATTATACAGAAGAGCCTTGTATAATGTTATTGCATTCTCGTGGCTTCTCAACATATTGCTCCATCGGATAAGTTATTAATCTTAAAATGTTGAAGTTGCTTATTTATTAAAAATTTTATTTTAGTAATAATTATTTTAGATCTCAAAAAAAGCCTCAAAAAATAATTTTTGAATAAAATCATGATAAAAATATCTCTTACAAATTTCCTTTAGACCTCGTCAATATTTTTGAGTCATACTTACTCGTGAAAGTGCGATTAAGATAAAAAATTTTATGACTTGAATGCGAAAAATCTTCTTAGCATTCAAAGATGAAAATATCACTAGTGTAGATTGTACTTTTTTAACTCGGCTTATATGCCTCGATTAACAAGGAACCGAAGCATATAATGGTGCGGTGACATTTTTACAATTCCAGCCAACTTTTATGCCTCGGTTCATCATATACCCAAAGCAAAAAGGGGTGTTCTGCTTCAGTTCATTAAAAATCGATGCCAAAAGCCATCATATGCCTCAGTTACAGACCTGAAGCCAAAACTGCCACTAGTCGTTAGATATTTGGCCTCGGGTGGATGGACACCAGTGCCAAAATATAGAGACCTGAAGCCAAAACTACCACTAGTCGTTAGATATTTGGCCTCGGGTGGATGGAGACCAGTGCCAAAAGCCATCATAGAGTTTATTTAGGGCTCATCTTCCCCGCGCTCTGCATTTCTTGTCTCTCTCTCTCTACAACCTACGCCTCCACCGTGCTTCCACCATGTTGCTCCTGCCACCGTCGCGTTGCCTCCAGTTGTTCGTTGCATCTCCATTTCGTCGCTCTCCATTTTTGTCTGCCATTCATTCTCTTGTATCTCTCTCTACAACTTGAACCTCCATAGTCCTTGCCACCACGTTACTCCGGCCATTATCGTGTCGCCTCTATTGGTTCGCTACACCTCCATTTCGTGCACCTCCTTCTCCATTTTCCGGCAACTGTCGTGTCGTCGTTCCTCCAAGGTAAGGTTCCAACGCGTTTTTGTTTTATTTTCCATTTTGTATATATTAATTTTAAATTTCGGTTATTGCGAGTATTGATTTGCATTGGGATTGAAATTGTTTGGAGTGTTTTGAGTAATTTTGTGAGAGAATTGGGTCTGAATTTAAGAGCATTGCATCTGAAATTTAGAGCATTAGTCTGAATTTAAGAACATTGTAACAACACTATAATTAAATAGGTAATATATTTTGTTAAGGTTTTTGGTTGTTTTTGCTTTTTTTTTCTTACTTATGACCTTCTCTTATGTTTTTTATTGTCTCTTGAAGCTCTCGAACACGTTGCATTGCATCATCTTCCATTGTCATTCGCTTTTTATGCTCCTAGGTTCTAATTCCAATATTTTCCTATGATTTTGTAGTTTGTCATGTAATAGTTTTATATTTTATATATGTGATTAATTATTTGTTTAAATATGTTGTTTGCTTTTCTTATAGTGTGAGTTAGCCTTAGTTTCCCATTTGAGATTCAATACGAAAATTATGTATTGTCCTCGAGTTTTCATTTTGAAGAAGCTACATTTTTTTAAAATTAATATAAGGGGATACAATACTAATAATTTAAATGTATTGAATCTTAAATTATCCGATTGGACAGTTTAAGAAGATTAATCACTTTCTAGTAGTTTATTAGTGCATATATATTTTAAAACACATATCTTAAAAATCATGAATATTTGTCAACAATGTTTTGTATTGATCTTCGGGTGCATATTTGATTGTGGTTGATAATCACTTTCATCTCGTGTATCCTGAAAGCCAATGCGAAATGCTAGTAAAATTTCATGAAATTTAAGATATGTATTTTAAAAGTAATATGTACCAATAAAATAAAGAAAGTGAATCTTCTTAAATGAGATAGGGCACACATTCACTAAGACGTGAGCATTGATTCAAAGATTACTGAAATTGTTCACGCAATTTTAGTATATATACCTATGGATCGAGAATGGATTAATTTACCACGTATCAACGATGAGTATGAGAATGGAGTAGAAGAATTTATAAAATTTGTGCAACATTATGAGGGTAGAAGTGATGATGAGGTCAAGTTCAGATGTCCTTGTGTCAACTGTTTGAATGGGAGAAAATTGAATGCAACTCAAGTTAGGGAACATCTTACTTGTGATGATTTCCTTAGAAGTTATACAATATGGACATGACACGACGAATTAATAGACTTTCCAACTATTTCTCGAATTGAACATGATGTCGATTCCACCATGAAAGAGCAACGGGAAGAGCGATGTGAAGAGCGAGTAGAAGAAGACAATATGGAGGACATGATACGGGATGTTGGCGCATAAGCTTTTGCACAAGCGCATATGTATGAGACTGTGTTTGTTGATGCGGAAACTCCGTTGTATGTCGGTTCAACTACGTTCACGCGATTATCAACATTTTTAAGACTTATGAATTTGAAAGCAACCAATGGTTAAACAGATAAAAGCTTCACAAAATTGCTCATGCTCTTGAATGAAATGCTTCCCGGGGGAAATACTCTACCCACTCGAAACTATGACGCCAAGAAAATTCTTTGTTCGATGGGTATGGAGTATAAAAGGATACATGCATGTCCTAGTGTGGGTCGTCACGGTACAAGCAGAAAAGAAATAGTGAAGATAGTGGTCAAATAGAGAATGAAGGATCTGCTTTTAAAGTAGTTTAGTACCTTCTAATCGTGCCCAAACTCTAAAAACCTTAGATGGCATGCAACTAAGAGAAGATGTGATGGACTGCTTCGTCATCCAGCTGATTCAATGCAATAGAAAAATATTGATCAAGAATTTCCCAAGTTTGGTGAATAATGTAGAAATATTCGTTTTGGCTTAGCTACCGATGGAATGAATCCATTTGGTAATTTAAGTACAAACCATAGTTGTTGGCATGTTATATTATTCATTTACAACTTATCTCCTAAACTCTGCATGAAGAGAAAATATATGATGTTGTCTATGATAATATATGGTCCAAAGCAGCCTAGAAATGACATAGATATATATCTCAATCCCCTAGTTGAAGACATGAAGTTGTTGTGGGTTGATGGTGTTGAAGTATTTGATGTTTTTGCTTCTGAAACTTTCATGATGCATGCAATGTTATTTTGCACCATTAATGACTTTCCAACTTATGGTATTTTGTCGGGGTACAATGTCAAGGGTTATAAAGCATGTCTTATATGTGAAGAAAACACTGCATCTCATCAGTTGAAAAATGGAAGGAAGACCGTGTATCTGCGCCATTGAAGGTTTTTGCAAGCTAATCATCCTTATCGAAGGTTAAAGAAAGCATTCAATGGACATCAAGAGAATGACGAAACACCAATTCCATTAACTGACCTTCAAATTCATGAAAAAGTTATAAAGTACATCATGTATTTGGGAAAACATCCAAGAAGTCATCTGCATCGAGCACTTGGAAGAAAAAAGCAATATTTTTTTATCTTCCATATTGGTCAAAGTTACAAGTTAGACATTGCATAGATGTCATGCATGTAGAAAAAAATGTGTATGATAGCTTGATTGGTACACTACTTAACATTCAGGGAAAGACAAAAGATGGAGTAAATGCTCGTTTAAATTTGGTTGAAATGAAGATCTGAGAAGACTTGGCACCAAGGGAGGTTGGTAGGTGTACTTATTTGCCCCCTGCATGTTACAATATGTCCAGACAAGAGAAGATAAGTTTTTGCTTATGTTTAAAGAGTGTCAAGGTACCTCAAGGATACTCTTCAAATATTCAGAGTTTAGTGTCCATGCAAGACTTGAAGCTTGTTGGCCTAAAGTCTCACGATCGCCACATCTTAATGCAACAATTGTTACCTGTAGCTATTCCTAGAATTTTACCCAAAAATGTTAGACAAAATATAACACGTTTGTGTGCATTCTTCTCTTCAATTTGTACCAAAGTCATTGATCCTTTAAAGTTAGATTAACTTTAAGCTGAGATTGTTATCATCTTGTGTCAACTAGAGATGTTTTTCCCTCCATCTTTTTTTGACATCATGGTACATTTACTTGTTTATTTAGTAAGATAAATCAAGTTTTGTGGACCAGTATACTTAAGATGGATGTATCTCATTGAACGTTACATGAAGATTTTGAAAGGGTATGTGAAAAATCAATATCGTCCAGAAGCTTCAATGATCGAAAGGTATATTGCTGAAGAAAGTGTCGAGTTTTGTTTAGATTACATAGCAAAAGCAAAACTGATAGGAGTTCCCCAAACATCATGGTTGAACAAGTGTTCTATAAGTAATAACATCCGAAGTGTGAGTATGGTTAGCAAAGATCTCAAAGAGTTGTTGCAAGCACACCTATACATATTAAACAACACAAATGAGGTAATGTCTTACTTATCTGCACACAAAATGATTGTGAAAGAGAACAATCCAAGACAATCAGAGAAATGACATTTGATGGAGCATAATAGAACATTCATGCCTTGGTTTAAACCTAAGGTTTTAAAAGATCCATAATGTTCTAAGACTTTGATGTGGTTAGCAAATGGGTTGAAATTTGATGTCATCTGTTGCACAAGTTATGAAATTAATAATTGCACATTCTATACGAAGTCTCTAGATGATAAAAGCATAATACAAAATAGTGGAGTCAGTCTTGAAGTTGAATTACTAAAATTTTCTACATCTAAATATCAAAATCCTGTATTTGGATCAATGACATACTATGGTGTAATACAAGAGATATGGGAGATTGATTATACCATGTTTAGTATTCCACTGTTCAAATGTAAGTGGGTTGACAATAAGAGTGGTGTCAAAATGGATGAATTAGGAATGACTCTAGTTGATTTTCGAACGGTGGGTTATTGAGACAAACCATTTATCATGGCACAACAAGCATCTCAGATTTTCTATATTAAAGATCATGCGTCTGAACATTGGTTTGTCGCTCTTCATGAAAAAAAAACAAATTGATCCTAATGAAGAGAATCTAAGTGATCTTAATATTGTTGTCACCCACTCATTTAGAAGAACGATAAATGTTGATGAAATCCCTCTTGTTGATGTTGTACACGCAATTCGAAAAGATCACGATGAAGGAATATACATATGACCAATCAATAACTTTATGTGTGAATTTCGTGTTCTTGTTAAAATTGATTTGTTTTGTTAAATAATGTTTTATATGTGATTTTATATGTTGCGTATTAATGTTTTGTGATGTTTTCATTTCACAAATATATGGTTGAACATCATAGTTCATCAGAGGATGGAGACCCTACTAAGAGACCCACCAAAGGAGCCACTAGGTTGAGAAAGCTCTTAAGTAGAAAAGCTAATGGTCAAAAAACACTTGTTGATATTAATATCGACACTGGAATTCCTAAAGTTTGTTATGCAGACTTCTTCAAAAGCTATTTAAGAATGTTGGCACAAGAGAGAATATCAATCCTTACTACATCTTTTGATCATGTCCTGAAAATGATTGGAACATGATATGGCATGATTTATTGGTAACTAATATTAATGTCATTAACGTTATACTTTGATTTTTTTGATAATATGTTAAATATTATTGATGACATTTTCTATATTATAGCTAACATTTGATATTCAAAATGTGGCGACGCTTAAACACAAACTTTTGTCATCGGTGGCTGAGAAATTTCATGGTTTTAAGACCAAATTGACTTCTAGGTATGTCTTTGAATCTAAAAAGAAGGAAAATCCATTGTTGAAATACACTTGGATTGATGAAGACACATGGCGTCAATTTCTTGAGCTTCGGACATCTAAGGGATGGTAGGTATGTTTATTTCAAATCATCAATTGCACAATTGATAATTATGCACAATTTGAACTAATTCATAAAGTGGGTTTTGATATGTTACAGGAAAAGAAAAAAAAGGCTCAAAGCATAAGTGCTCAAAATAAAACCCGCACATATTGTCTCGTGATGGGTATAGAAAACTTGAAGAAAATATAATGTGAGAAAAGAAAAAATTTGGGCCCCCACCTTCTGAGGGTGAAGATATTGAGCCTCCTTCACCACCACCATATCATCAAAAGTGGAAGTTAGTCCGTCTACGCACATAAGGCAACTACACTTCTGAATCTGCACGAGAAATCTTTGAGAAAATTGTAAGATACAATTCTTCACTAAATAACTCATTTGTGTTTTATTATATGATTTTTATAACTTTTTTGTTACATTGCAGAATTCGTTGGTTGAGCAGAGCTCCCAAGAAAGATTCACTCCAAAACGTCGTCATGACATACTTGTTGCTGTAATTGGATGGCCTAAGCACCCTGGACGTGTGTATAGTGCTGGATCAAGAGTCGGCATACGCCAATTTTTTGGTTCCTCCTCTCGTTAGTCTTCATGCAGTCATAGTGCTGATTATGAAGAAAGACTGACGGAAAGAATCACTATGAGGGTGAGAGAATAACTTATGCGCCAATTTGATAATTATGGCATTCGTTCGCCAGTGGATCCTCCACCAGAACTAGACCCATTTGTGCCTCCCACGGGTAAATCTTTTTTTCTATAAGTTATGAATTGAATAAATGATATTTAATAAAATAATTGAATAACATTAATAAATCATTTACTCTAACAAGTAGAAGCGGAAATGGGAGTTGTTCATCTCCACCCGGGGATGACATGGACGACACTCATCTATGTCAACTATATATTTGGGATGGTATTTGAGGCAGCCACAGTTCTTCATGGCATGGAGTTATCAGAGGATGAGGTTAAGGTCATGGTAGAGGAGGTTCCCGTGCCGTTTGCTTTAGTTCCTGTGTCAACAGATGAGGTATATATTGTGGCATAGGCATTCCAATGTTTCCTCACTTGGCCTAGAGATTTGGTTGATTTTGACCCCCGGTATAGACTCTCAAACCCACCATATACTAAATTTTTAAGTTTACATTTTTTTATATTCGAACTTAAATTATTTTCCAGTTTAACTGAAATTGCATCAATATAGGAAAATCCTCAAACAAAGAAGATTCTTCTCTCTTTCGACGATCCTCTTGGTGCATTACTCCAACTTGCAAAAATCATAGATGATAAGCCGATGCAGGTTCCTTGGGATTCTAACATTTTTTGGAGAGACCTTGAGATCCCACTTTACTTGCATTCCCAAGATGTCTTGGAGCTTGCACGGGGACAAAAGGAACTAAATATAACCATTATTCAGTTATGGATTATGTAAGTCTTTCAGTCATTATATATAGTTATTTGATATATTTATCTATTTACTTATATCAAATCAATTTTATGTTTAGGTATTTGTCTAGTGTCACTGAAACTATGGGGCTGAATGATCTATATGGGTTTGTAGACTCCTAACTCACTCATGAAGGCAACAAGTTTGATGACACCCAAGCATATATGACCAAATGCTATCAACGAGGAAAAAAAATTTATTTTGTCCCTTATGTTGCTAGGTAAGTCATTTTTGTTAACATCTGAATATAATCTGTCATAATAATGCATAACAATGAATTTTTTTTTCAAGCGTCATTGGCAGTTACTTATGGTTTCCCTTAGGGAGAACCTTGTTGTGTGGTTTTGCTCTTTGCACCACCCTCCCTCTAACCATCTTAGACAAGTGATAGATTGGTAAGAAACCTCAATGTCAATCTTATGAATATGACATGTTATATAAAAGTATCCTAACTTATTACATTTATCATAGTTCAATTGTTGGACATAACATGTTGTTAGGGAGATCAACGACTAAGGCAAGATGTCTTGCATGGTGTTCCCTCCAGGTTTGATATTTCTATCCATATATTTATAATTGTTTGATTTGATTTTCTTTCTTGATTAATTTTAATGTTGTTGATCTAATGTAGTGTAATAGACAAACCAGTTCATATGAGTGCGGTTACTATATACTGCAATGGATGACAATCATTGTGCGTGCTCGTATTACAACTAATTGGGAAACATTATATATATTTGAATTAAAACAAATACTTTGCAATATACTAAAGCTTGGTATACTAAAGTTGTCTTTCTAAATACTAACTTAGGTTAATGTCTTATTTTGCAGACATTCAAGAGTCCTGCGCCAATTCCTGCGAAATCCATAAAGTTTGATAGGATAGCATGTGCAAAATTCATAATTCAGATGTAAAATAGTATTGATTAGGATATATGTATTTGGATTGTGGATATTCCAATTATCTTTCAAATGTATTTGGATTGTGGATGTTTCATAAATTATTCTGTTATGGTTTGTGCTGGTTTCTGAAAAAAATAATATGTAGGTTTAAATGTTGGAATGACAATAAAACAAAAAATGTATTTTAAAAAACAGTAGAATAGGCCTCGGTTCTTACCAAAACCGAAGCAAAAAGGTAGTCTATGGCTTCAGTTCTTACCATAATCGAGGCCAAAGGCTCTGCGAATTTTTTAATAAATTAAAAATGTTGTGAACCTATGACTTCGGTTCACGATAGACCCGAGTAATTGATGTGTATGTTATATATGCATATAAATAGATTAAATTTTAATTTTGAAAGTTATAACTTTTGAAAAATAAGTACTTTATTCTTATCTTAATATCTTAAAATACTATTGTTCAAAAATAAATAAATAATATTCTAAAACAAATAGTTAAAATGAAGAAGTTAGCTACTCTTTGGCATACTGAATACAAGAGTCATAATTGAATATCTCCAACCTTCAAAATGTCCTTATACTGTCAAATGTATAAATATCAAGTTTATTTCTTTCCAAATATATATTTTGAAAATCCCATGCATGCCATATTTATTTACAGAAATAATTCTAATTACATTTGAAGCTTGACGATAGAAAATGGTTTGTCAGGTGTATTATACCTAGGAAGATAAGATAACGATGCGGCCAAAACCGCTTAGGTATAGCCCCACAAATAAATAGTACATAAGTAAACCAATTAGGCAGGATCACATAGCGGCCCAAGCCGCCCATTGTAAAGGACAATACATAACAAGGATTTACTAACTCCAAACTTATAATATCACAAACAAGGCCCCTAGTATCAACACGCTAACACAGGACTTGGGCTTGGCCCAGACCCAACTAGGGTCCGAACGTTGGCCCAGCACAGCTATGAGAGCCCAGCCCACAAGAATGGGAGACATAATTAATAACTCTATAAATACGCATGGACCCCAACAATTAAGAGGTACATTTTCATTAATTCTCTAATTTGAGATTTGACTTCTGAAGAGCCTTTTTGTTGACTTGATCGTTGGAGCCCTCTCCACAGGTAACACCCTAAGGGTCCGGACCACGTTAGGAGGTGACATGTATAAGTCAAGAAGGACCTGACTTGAGAGGTCAAGGATTGAGGTAAGGCATTATTTGTGTTCCCTAATATCTCTTATTTGTTCCCACAGGAACAATTGGCGCCCATCGTGGGGCACGAAGTGATATCTTACCAAGCAATCCGAACACTGTCGAGAATGGTCTCCACCGCAGTAGAGCCGGAATCGTGAAGCACCCTGAGGCAGACTCTTCTATGCCTGCAAGCACCACCCCGAACTTGGTCACCATCCTTAAAGGCCAAGCCAAAATGCAACAAGAGCTTGCTGACCTGAAAAAGCGCAGTGCTGGCGAGATGGAAGCGCTTAGGCAAGAGAACTCAAGGTTGAGAAGGAAAATTGAGGCTGATTCTACCCAAAAAAGGAGGGGTAAGGAGTCGCCAGAGGCCCTCAGGTCCCTCACAAAACGCGGCATTGAAGCCAACCCTGAAAAATGCAACGCTATCATTGAAATGCGCAGCCCCACCAATGTCAAAGAGGTACAATGCCTGATAGGCCGCCTAACCGTCATATCCAGATTTCTCCCAAAACTGGCCGAATAGACCCAACCCATTATCCAGTTCCTAAAAAAATCCACGAAGTTCTCTTGGAACGATGATTGCAAAAAAGTCTTCCAAAACCTTAAAACTACCTTAAAATCCCCACCGATCCTCCACAAACCAGATATACATCTCCCGCTCCTGGTATATATCACCGCAACAGACCACACGGTTAGTGCCACCCTGATCCAAGAATCTACTAGAGTTCAGCACCCAGTATACTTTTATAGTCGAACACTACAAGATCCTGAGACCAGATAGCAAATGGTAGAAAAACTAGCTCTCTCCTTGGTACACGCGGCAAGACGACTACGTCCATACTTCCAAAACCATCATATCATCGTCAAGACCGACTACCACATTCAGAAAATCCTCCAAAAACTCAACCTCGCTGGATGAATGTCATCTTGTGCGGTGGAACTCTCCGAATTCAACATTCATTATGAACCGCACGGCCCCATCAAAGCCCAGTGCTTACTTGACTTCGTGAACGACCTCCAACACACCCTCGAGGAAGACCAATGGACACTATACGTTGATGGTTCCTCTAATCCAAGGGGCGCAGGTGTTGTCCTAGAAGGTCCCAACCATATCCTCATTGAAAAATCTTTACATTTTGCCTTCAAAACTTCCAACAACCAAGCCGAATACGAAGCCATCCTTGCAGGACTATCACTGGCACGCGAAGTCGGTATACGAACCCTCATATGTAAGAGAGATTCCAAGCTCACCGTCGACCACCTCAACAACGAATTTCAAATAAAGGACGCAACACTCCTCCAATACTACCACCTGGTCCGCAACGTCATACAATCCGAATTCGACCAAGTACATATCCAACATATCCCAAGAGGTGAAAACGTACGAGCGAATAATTAGACTCAAAACTCGCAAGCACTAAACTCAAAGGCAGGCATAAATCCCTCCTATAACAGACGTTATCTGCATCATCCATAATAAACATCTACCTCAACCTAGGCCATGCCGATAATTAGACAACCTCATACATCCAGTACCTCAAAATCGGCAACCTTCCACCCAATATCGACAAAGGATGGCTGACAAAAGCGGCACGATACACAATGGTAGGTGACGAACTGTACAAGCGCGGATATGGGCAACCATTGCTTAAATGTGTCACAAAAGAGTAGGTCGAATACATAATTAGAGAAATGCATGAAGGAATATGCAACTACCATTTAGGCGCACAGACCATGACAACCAGAATACTCAGAGTCGACTACTTTTGGCCAACCATGGAGGTAGATTGTCAAGCCTTTGTCAAGAAATGCATACCATGCCAGAAACATGGCAACCTCATTCACCAAAAACAGGAATAGTTACATTCCATACTCTCCCCATGGCTGTTCGCAAAGTGGGGAATGGACATCTTGGGACTCTTTACCCTGGGGAAAGGACAAGTGAAGTTCCTCATTATCGGCATCGACTATTTTACGAACTGGATAGAAGCTAAGCCATTGGCCACAATCACAGCACAACAAGTCCAACAGTTTGTGTGGAAGGACATCATATGCCGCTATGGAGAACCACATACTATCATAACCGATAATGGCCGGCAATTCATTGATAAGGAGCTCACCAAATTCTACACTGGCCTAGGCATAAAACACATCACCAGCTCCATAGAGCATCCGCAAACCAATGGACAAGTTGAAGCCGCCAATAAGGTCATATTGGTCGAACTGCGAAAACGTTTAGATGGTGTGAAGGGCCACTGGCCAGAGGACCTGCTGGAAGTATTATGGGCCTATAGGTGTGTAACATCCCGTTAGGATATTATTGATTTATAAATAAATAAAAGAAATAAATTAAAACCACACGCATTTAATAATACCTCATTTTCCCAAAACGCGGGAAAATTTAAAACTTTATTAAACCATCGAATAAAGTCTATGAAATACCAAAACCATAACGTTATAAAATTACCCATCAGGGTTTACAACTGTTTTCAAAGGCAATAAAGAAAACATAAGCATTTCCCCAAGTCTACCCCTCTCCGCGACTAAACGTCACTTGAGCCACCTGCATCAACAGAATCTGCTCCCGTGTAATGCGTACACAATCATCGCCACACACACGCAGATAGGGTGAGCTTAACAAATAAATCACATATGTCAAGTTGCAGAAATATAAGCATATAAACACAAGAGAGTGTACATAACATAAACATCTCACATTGCCCCCTTCTTTTAATCCCGACCATCTAACCCCCAATCGGATTATTCGTGTTCTACAACGACTAAGGATTACTTCAAGGTGACTTGATGCCATACCTATCGGCCACAACCGATAGAGCACGTGCGGGAAAACATGCTACGGATCATACACCGCAACGCCAGGTAGAGTTCCCGTATACGAACATAGTCCGTATCGTCCCAAGACTACCAAATTCGTCAGCCAACAACTGAGGAGGGCAATCTCTCTGGACCCATCCGTACTGGTCACAACCAGCACACTCACGCCGGTGACACTCGCCAACCCGAGCCACAACTCAAGGGTTCCTCGTGTTCATCCGCCATCCCGAGCCACAACTCAAGAGATGTTATTCAGAGCCACAACTCAATGAATACCACGTGCTTAACCCCTATCCCGAGCCACAACTCATGGGATACGTTCCGAGCCACAACTCAAGGAACACCAGCAATCTCACCCTTAAAGCATCACTAGACGCACTGTAGATCACAAATTCAT
>Ga0214544_1006528_pt1 | contig 21435 bp, 14 predicted proteins | sample CNSS3metaG_FD_160074 | JGI IMG/M metagenome (GOLD analysis project Ga0214544, IMG submission 160074) | Root nodule microbial communities from cowpea collected in UCLA plant growth center, Los Angeles, California, USA - CNSS3 | ecosystem: Host-associated > Plants > Roots > Nodule | place: USA...
TCCTGTTGGACAATCTAATATAGCAAATGAATCTCAAACACGCCTAAAGCGTGGTAGGCCTTTGGGTTCCAAAGATAAAAATCCTCGTGTGAGAAAAAGGGAAAAAAGGCAAGATGGCCTAATCGAGAGGGTAAAAGTCCCAAAAGATTCTTTTGACATAATCAATGATTCAGTTCCAGAAGAACCTCAGGTAACTGAAATTGTTGAAAATGATGAGATCTCAATAAATTATGTCATGAATCATAAAATATGGAATCGAAATAATGCAGAATTTATCCTTTAATTTTAAAAACAATAAATATATTTTCTTATAATTTTAAAAACAATGATGAAATTTTCTTCTCACCTTACCTTTTACATATAACAAAATCAAACATTAATTAATATTTATCTTCCAATAATATGGTGAGAGCTAATTTAAAAATAATGAAATAAATATTTAATATAAATGTGAATGTTAATAAAAAATTCAGTATAATATTTATATAAAAATTAAATTTGATCAATTTAAAAAAAATTAATAAAATTGAATTGAACAAAATTAAAATAAAATAAATTAAAATAATTAACAAAAAAAATTATAACTAAATTAAATGTAAGACACTAACATTTGACACTCACACTAATATTGTAACAATATTAACTTAACAAGTACACCATTTTTTCTTAAATTAAGAAAAAGAATAAAAAAGTTTAAAAAAAATTACGGAATGTCACCTGACATATTATTTAATTCTCATTAACGATTTAAATATCATTGTGAAGAATGATCAAATTAACAAAAATTAAGACCTTATTAATAAAACTAAATTTAATAAGGTAGAAAAATAGAAAATAAAATTGTATTTAAGCAAACTTAAATTGTTCTTCTGACATTTTCTCAAGGCTTCAGATATGTTTATTCACTCTTCTGGTATTGTATTATTTTATTTTAAAACAAAATAACAATTGTGTGAGAAAAACCAATGCGACACCAGATAGAATCGTCAAATTCACTTGTTAAAGTAGAATAGTCAATTGTGTAAGATTTAACAAGTGTAATTACATATGTTAAAATAGTAGAAACATTTCGTTTGTAAATGTGGATTAATTTCCTTAACAAGAAAGTAAAATTCCATTACAGAGAGAGGACAGCGGAACAAGAATCTAGCAGTGGAAACAGCGACCGACTAAGCAGTAAAATGCGTTTCCAATAAATTATTACAAGACTGTAAAAGATAGTATCCCGTTGGCATCGCGTCCCTTTTCAAACCAAGTTCCAGACCCACACACTCCATACAAAAGGACTCCGCGTTTCCCCTTTCGAACCCCTCAACCACAATCGACACAGCACCAATCGGGACCCTCGCTCTCTCTCTCTCTCTCCTCTCCGTAACCGTCACCGGCGATCTGAATCCGATCCACCGAACAGATCTCAGAAATCCGAATGGAGAATCTCATTTCTTTGGTGAACAAAATCCAGAGAGCTTGCACCGCCTTAGGTGACCACGGCGAAAACACTGCACTCCCCACACTGTGGGACTCTCTTCCCGCCATCGCCGTTGTCGGAGGCCAGGTCACACCTCCGATCCCTCTCTCTTATCCACTTCTCTTCTGATCTAGCAACGAATCATAACGAATCGTGTTTCTTTCCCTTTCAGAGCTCAGGAAAGTCCTCCGTCTTGGAGAGCGTGGTCGGCAAAGATTTCTTACCTCGTGGATCAGGTCATCGTTGCTCCATTTCTATATATGTATTTCTTTAATCGATGCTTCTGATTTGAAACTCACTCGTGCGAATCGTCTTGCAGGGATTGTTACGCGGCGACCGCTGGTTTTGCAGCTTCACAAGATTGAAGAGGGAAGCAGAGAGTACGCTGAGTTCCTGCACCTCCCGAGGAAGAGGTTCACCGATTTTGGTACTTTTTATTCTCAATTTACAATTCACAAGCTCTGTATTCTTTGCTATTGCTCGTAAATAAATGGATGGTTTATATGTATAAGCTTCTCTCCGTGGTTGATTTAATGTTGTTGGTGGATTTCAGTTTATGTATGACTGTTATTAGTGATGGTGATCTTTAATTTGTGTAGTTGCTGTGAGGAAGGAGATTCAAGATGAAACTGATAGAGAGACTGGACGAACCAAACAAATTTCTAGTGTTCCGATTCATCTTAGTATATACTCACCTAATGGTGCGTTTGAATTTTTTTCTTTTGTGACAATGTTTGGTAGATCAATCACACTATCCGTTTGTTTGACTTTGAGCGACCTCTTGGACTATTGCAGTTGTTAACTTGACGCTCATTGATCTTCCCGGGCTTACTAAAGTAGCTGTAGGTAAGCAACTAGTTGACATGTCTTTACTGTGGATGACTACAGGCTGTGGGAGTTCTTAAATTTTATGATGCATAAGATACTGACTGATCTTTTTTGCGAAAATTATAGAGGGGCAACCGGACAGTATTGTGAAAGACATCGAGGATATGGTTCGCTCCTACATTGAGAAGGTATGGTTCATGATCATGCTATAGGCTGTAATTGGAAATATCTCGTTTAAGGAAGTAAGGAACACTTCGTAAGCAAGCATAATTTATATATGATTTTTACAATCATAATTTACATATCTGAAAAACATAACTTGGAAAATTCGCCGAGTGTGCAAAAATCTTGCTATGTGTTTATTTTTTTTCTGATTATCAGCTTCACAGTAGGCATTTTTTAAAGAATGTTTCCATGTGGGAAATATTCTATGCTGAATTTGATGTTAATTTGCAGCCAAACTGTATAATTTTGGCTATCTCACCAGCCAATCAAGATCTCGCAACATCTGATGCAATTAAAATTTCCCGTGAAGTGGATCCTACCGGTAATTTCAAAATATTTCATTTTCTTTCATCTTTGAGTACTCTTGATGTTGCTTGTACTTGTTGAAGTTTTTCATTTGTTATTGAGTATTCATAACCAATGCGATAATTCGTTCATCATACAGCTATATGTGTGTATGTTGGAATATATTTTAAAAACAAAATATAAAAATATTGGAACTTGCAGAGAAAATAGACAGATTAAAATTGATGAGAAATAACCATTGAAATTTATAAATGAGGATGTCTATGTATAGACTTACAATCAATTTGAAATTCCAAAAATATTTAACTTGCCACTAAATTTATTTTAAATTTAAATTAACTAACTAAAATAAAACATCAAGGATTAAATCTGCAACAATAACAAAAAACTGTCTACACGTTATTCTAAAATATAATTAGATAAAGCCAAAATATCATAATTTTGATACTCAACTTTGTGATTTGACATAGAAATGCCAAGTTTGAGCTCTATGAATTTCTAACTTGATATCCTAAGTGCTTTAGACATTATGTTAGCAAGTTGCCCATCAAATCTCATCAATCTTGTCTAAATTCATGATCTTCAGCTAAATAACTCCAACTAAACACTATTTCTAGTCATTCAATATTTTCAATCATAGTTATGCTTTAACCAACGATAAAACAAAAAAGAAAAATTAAACTTTAAATCCATTTCTTAGCATTTATGGAATATTAAAAGTTTCTAGCATGTAGAGAACATTGTGACTTTTGTAGTTAAAATCGAGATTTCACTCGTAAAATTGTAAGATCCTACAATTTTACATAATATTTTCAATTTAGATCCTATGCATAGTTGTAAAATTAGTAGGGTCGTCGATCAAGATCAAGGTCGTAAAATCGTTTGAATTATCGTTTTCTCTAGATTGTACACTGCCGTTTTCTCTAGATTGTACGCTGCACCACCCGTTCACCTTTTTGGATAAATTGATTCAGTTTAAATAAATCTAAGTTTAATTAAAAATTAATGCAATTAAGAATAGGCCTTGTTACGTGTGTTGTTAGCTGCAACACCAACCAACTAATTAAAAATTAATGCAATTGAAGTTCACCTGTTTTTTTCACTTTCTTGGTGAATGGGTTTCAATTAAAACAAAATTCAATCCAATTAAAAATTAAAAGTTTTTTCCCTTTACCTTGGCTGAATTAGTCTCAATTAAAATAAAATCTAATTAAGGTGTACATATAACCTGAAACAAAACATGAAAGATCGAATTTGCAACGATTACAAACACTGTACTAACTTTATTCCAAAGTCAAATTTCAAATTAGTGAAGATAAATTTTGCAATGATAACAACACACCACTTTTCAAACTTCATTCCAAAATCAAATTTCAAATTAGGAAAAATATCATAACTCTAGCAGCATATATTTATCACATACTCAATTAAAAAATTAAATGATAATTATAAAATAGAGTTTGATTAGCAGTTTGGTACTTCGTTATACATATGCATAGCATATATTCATTACAGTTCAGTTAAGAAAATCAATAGTTTTAATAACACATTATTCTTGAAACGAGCTCCCTGACATCAGCAGGGCCAAATTCTCATCATGATTCTAATTGTTTTAATTGTTTATTGTTAAAAGCGTTTTATTGAAGTGATCAGCTTAAAGAAAGTAAGTTGTTCTAATTCTTGGATTATTCGTTTCAAATTTTTAGGGGAGAGGACCATTGGAGTTTTGACAAAGATTGATCTTATGGACAAGGGTACTGATGCTGTTGATGTAAGTTAAACAACTGAAATATCAATACCAATATAATGACACAGTGATAATTCATTGCAAGATTAGGGATTCTCATAACTATGGAAAAGGTGCATCAAGACATTTTTTTATGGTGTTATCATCTATATGAAATATTTAGGTTTTCATATCTCACTCCCTAAATGCTGCTCTGCTAGTTTCCTTCTTTTATTGGAACAGCAAGAATGCTACTTATCAATCAATCACCAGAATTGACTGAGCTTTCCTTAATTGACAAAAATGAGCTTGGTTTCAATTGAAACCGAATTCATGTTTATTCTTTTAACAGAATTATTTGATTTCAATGGACTCTAGTCATGGTTTCATATTGATTAGGAGGCTAATGCAGTGTCTACTAGGCTTATGATTTTACAAGTTGAAATATTCTTTCTACTACAGAATTGAACATAGTCTCATTACTTACAGTACTGATGTGTATGGCATATGTATATATATTTTTTTTCCCAGATGTTGGAAGGAAGAGCATATAGGTTAAAGTTTCCCTGGATTGGTGTCGTGAATAGATCCCAACAAGACATAAACAAGAATGTTGACATGATTGCTGCTAGACGTAGAGAACGTGAGTACTTCAATAGTACCCCTGAATATAAACACCTTGCACACAGAATGGGTTCTGAGCATCTGGCAAAGATGCTCTCAAAGGTATAAAGATAAGATTTGTAGCATTGTGTGTCTTAAATTAAATGTATTGCTTTTGTACTTAAAAATTCTTGTTTTATGTCTCAGCACTTGGAAACAGTAATCAAGTCCAAAATTCCTGGCATTCAATCTCTTATTAACAAAACAATAGCCGAACTTGAAGCTGAACTAACTCGTTTGGGAAAGCCTGTTGCAGCTGATGCTGGGGTAAGTTTTCTCTTTAAAATCCACTGTTATTTCGTTAGTTCATTGGTCAAAAGGCTTTGTCCTTCTAAACTTCTGCCATTGTGCACAAGCTGTAAATATCCATTCCCACGATATGCTGGTCGGTTTTTGATTTATTCATTCACTGTAGTAACGTGAAGAGCAGGACACTATTTTCCGGCATTTTAGCTTGGTGTTTGAAATTTTTTAATGACTCATTACCCATCACATGCAGGGCAAGTTGTACTCAATCATGGAAATATGCCGCTCATTTGATCAAATATTTAAAGATCATCTTGATGGCGTGTATGTGGTTAATTTTTGTAATCTAGTTTTGTTTCAAATTCATCTCCATGCTGCATTCGTTTTTGGTTTCAAACTAACTTCAATAATTTGTCCGATCTACTACAGGCGGCCTGGAGGTGATAAAATTTATAATGTCTTTGACAATCAGCTCCCTGCTGCTTTAAAAAGGTTGCAGTTTGATAAGCAGCTTTCGATGGAAAATATAAGGAAGCTTATTACTGAAGCTGATGGGTACCAGCCTCATCTAATAGCTCCAGAACAAGGATATCGCCGTCTCATTGAATCTTCTCTAATAACTATAAGGGGCCCTGCTGAGGCAGCTGTTGATGCTGTATGATTTCATTTGTGAATCATCTAATTTTCATAGGAGACAGTCACTCCTGAATGGAAGTTTATTTGGCTGCAAAAAGTTTTATTGATTGATGGCCCTCCTTTTACTTAATGTTCTTAGCTGACAAATTAGCCTCTTTATTGATTAAATCATTAAAAAACCTTGAATTGAATTTCAATCTTGTCAAAAGTTTATTAGTTGATGAATTTTTCAAAATTAATATTTTGTTGTATTGTGTGCTTTTTTCTTGATTGATTTATTTACACATTCCACTTGAATCTTATTCTAATTGGTTCATGCTCATTGAAGTGTCATTTTAAATGCTTCCAGGTTCATGCCCTGTTAAAGGACCTGGTTCACAAAGCTATCAGTGAGACTGTGGTACGTTCCTGGCTGTATATGTTTAACATTTCTGGAGTATTTCTTATAACTTTATTTGATGTTCACAAAGCTATTGTAAACTTTAGCATGTTCCTAGCAGTACCTATTTAACTTTTCTGCTGCATTTGTTAGTGACAAGTTGTCGTACTTGTTAGTGCTCTGATATTTTTCACTAGCATTCCAGTGACAAAGTTCATGTTTTAATATCATTTCAACAATTACAATAGCTATATGTGTCAGACGACGCTTTTGGGTTCGTCTAAAAAACAAATTTCTATGATATTATACACTTGGTAATACTTAATAATTTCTTTCTTATACTCACTCTGCCATCCTGTTTCTTTCTTATACTCTTCTCACACGTGTCTTTAGTAGCTTTCTTTACACTAGTTCAAACCACCTTAATTGATTTTTTGTCTTCTTTTTTTTTTTTTTTCAATAGTTCACAGTAACAATCGTCAATTTTTGTGTATACATTGTCTTAACATACTATTTTCTACTATTCCACCCTTCCCCCTCTTTTTCCCTTGTTGTCCCTTTAACGACCAATATTTACTACCGTAGAGTATGATAACCGAATTGTAACATAATAGAACTTTCCTTTTAGTGCTTCACTTTAGAAGTTGAAAGCATGCATTGATATCTAACCCTTTCTATATTTTTCTTTGCCAATTCTCAAAATGATTTGGTGAAAAAAATTAACCTGCAAAACATAGTGAAGAGGGCTTAAAGAAGAGACTTGGCCATAATTTTATGGTGAGTTGTGACGTAATAATAGACATGCCTTTCATTATTAGATGAAATTTGGGTTTTGTGAATGTTGATGCATCTATTTTGGAATTTCCAAAGTAATGGGGACAGGCTTCAATGTGGGAACTGATAACCCTTGTCCTTTTTTCATGCCTTTTATGATTATCTATGATCAAACTATGATCTGGAATGATCTGAAATTTTATCCGCTTTTACTTTACATATACTGTAGTTTGAATCTTTTCTTTCCCAGCTAATACATAACCTGGCTGATTTACAGGACTTGAAGCAGTATCCTGGTCTCCGGGTTGAGGTTGGGGCTGCAGCTGTTGATTCACTTGAAAGAATGAGAGACGAAAGCAAAAGAGCAACACTGCAGCTAGTTGATATGGAATGTGGCTACCTGACTGTTGATTTCTTTCGGAAGCTTCCTCAAGATGTTGATAAGGGCGGCAATCCCACACATTCAATTTTTGATAGATATAATGATTCATATCTAAGGCGAATTGGTAAGTCTTACTCTTTGCATTCCACTTGTTATGTTACTTCTTTGTTCTTGTAGTTTGACGTGTATGTTCCTCATTATGTTTGAAATGGACCACTCACTCACTTGTAAACAGGAACAACAATTTTGTCGTATGTCAATATGGTCTGTGCTACACTGCGGCATTCAATTCCCAAGTCCATTGTCTATTGTCAAGTGCGGGAGGCTAAACGAAGTTTACTTGATCACTTTTTCACAGACCTAGGCAAAATGGAGGTAAGAAAAAAATGTTTTTCTTCAAAGTTTGAGTTACATTTCTCTTTTAATCTTGATTTTTTCCGAATATAATGATATATATTTATTCTTGTTTAAAACCATGTGCATTTATAATTTAATTTTAATCATTAATGTTTAGAGTTCTTATTTCGTGCAATAGTCAATAGTTCTCACTAACGGTTCCGTGATCATTGATTTTTAATTTTGATCATTTATAGTGTTTATTTGATTTCTTGATGAAGAGTTATCATTTGATACAATATATATTAGCCTTTATTTCATTTGGCTTTGATATTGGGTAAATAAATTTAAGTATTGACGACTTGCATAAATCGTTTTGGAAGACCAAGCGTTTGTCCTCCTTGCTGAATGAGGATCCTGCAATTATGGAACGACGGAGTGCTCTTGCAAAGAGACTAGAGTTGTACCGGAGTGCACAAGCTGAAATAGATGCAGTTGCTTGGTCCAAGTAGATATGTATGTTCATCACGTTTGTACGAAAGCTAGAGTTAGTGGTATTGCTATTTCCAGTTCAATATTCATTTGTTATTGTCATCTGATCCATTTATATTGTCATCTTAGATAGATGAGACGATTATGAAAAGGGAGAAAATTGATTTTTTTGGGCTATATATGGCGTGATTATATATCTTTCATTTTTCAGTCTTCCCGGATCTTGACTGCCCAATTTTTGTTTGTTCAAAAATGATTTGAGCATGTACGTAGCATAAAACATTGAATCCAAAGTGTGTGAGAAGTTAGTGTAGTCTATGCGAAGGTTGAATCTGAGCACTTTCCTCGGTCACTGTTATTTGTTGGAGATCCACACTCACTAAAAATATATTATCTATATTATCTGACCTTCAAAATGAATAACTTGTCCTTTCCTTTTAGAGCGACCGAGTCTTCCCATGCTTCAAATTGTCGTCTCCGAACTACAATTTTGCTGACACTATTGAGTTCATATACTTGCTTTTTTTGTTAACGGTAAATTTCTTATATGAATTTTATATATAAAAGTTATATTGACTTGAAATTATGTAATATTTCATTTATATAATTCAAAATTATTTTTTTTGTCTTTTTTCTTAAAATATTAAAGTATAAATCATATTATTTCTTTTATTTTTACATAAAATTTTATACATACAAAAAATGTAATATATATTTATAATTCCGTGGACCATCAATTAAAATTACAGCTTATATAAAGTTATTGAATGTTGTGATATTTTAAAATAATGATGTATTAATGGTTTTAATGAATAATTAATCTTTGCAATTGGATTAAGGAATATGAGTTATTTATCAGAATGATCATATTAGGAAAGAATGAAAAGAAAAAAAATAGGTGTTATTAGTTTTTAATTTCAGTTATTTATTGTGAAATGAATATTCTTTTACTTCTTGATTTATAAAAGGGATAATATTTAAAATAAATTAATAATTAAAGTAAGAAAGTTAAATAAACGTAGACAGAATAATTATATATAAAGAACTATAACAAATGGACCAATATATCACTACAAATACATTAAATTACAAAAATATAAATAAATACATTAAATACTAAAAATATAAATAAATACATTAAATACCAAAAATATAAATGAAATAAAAGTAAAAATTATTGAATAATAAAACATGAAATAATAAAAGAATAAGTATATTACAGAAAATAAATCAAATAAAAGTAATAGTATATAATCAGAAGAAATACAAAATATTAAGAAAAATAAAAACACCAAGAGTGAATTAAATAATATAAATGAGTTAAATATGAGGATAAATTAAATAATAGAATAAAATAAATATACATTAATAAAAAAATGTCTGAAATTAAATTACATTACATAAGTACAGTTTAATAAAAGATATATAAAAAATAATAGTTTATTTTCAAAATTTATGAAAGTAATTATATTACAAAGGATAAAATTAAAATTATAAAATAAGAATACTTTATTTATATATATATATATATATTTATAAATTATATAATTATATATAGTTAAATAGTTGAAAATTTATATATAGTCATAGATAAAAAAATGTTTTTATAATATTTTTGATTATGTAAAATAACAATTTTTTTTTATTTATAGACTAGAAAAAGCATACACTCTTTTTCTTATTATAACATAAAATGTATCATTATAATAATTATTAAAATAAAACTATTATTAAATTAATTTTTATAAAAAAGTAATCATGAAAAAATATAGATATTGTGGAAACTTTTATTAATAGAAGAAGATATATATATTTTATGCATACGGTTATTGTTCTAAAATTGTCGAAAAATCCAATTCTCACATCGTGAAGCCAACTGTACTAAATAAATAGTTGGTTGGGCCCCAACTGCGATTGAAGCGGAATTCCTCAGATTCGCTTAACGTCAGTAACAATCACTTTTCCCAATTCAGTTTTCTTCCCTTTGATGCGAATATGCTTCCTGTTTGATATGAATTTAAATCTTCATTTCTAGAATCTTCAGTGCGCCGCAGTTTTCCTGTAAAATGGAATTGTTTTTTCTTCTCCAACATTAAACTGTTCTTATCCCTATAGACCATATTCTCAAAAATACCATGGATTTGATTTTATTGAGTATCATGATGCAGGGCAATTAATTGCTTGAATTGCTGTCAGATATTTGGTACTCATCCAATTTCTCTCTTTTCTGATAGTTTCTTGAGTTGCAATTCGAAGGAATCCATGACATCTGAGAGGGAATCTTTTGACCTCTCAGGACCTTTGCATCTGACTAATGTCCTCTGGTAAGATCTCATCAAACGAAATATTCTGCTTTAATTATTTTTTCGTGGTTTCTGTCTACATTTAGATTATACTGTTTCTTTCTTACTCACCACTGGTTTCTGATGTCTAATATGATTATCAATTGCGAGATTATACTTAATGGCAGAGACGGGATTTTGGTGGAACAATTCACAGAATTTGAATTTCGTTTATCTTAATAATAAACACGTGTAATTGTAAATTACCCCCTATGATTTGAAATACAACCTACCTAATAGATAAATTTTTAATATGAGGATGACCCACTGTGGTGAAACTAATACAATATGGTTTTGAAGTTTAGGCCTGAGATTGTGGTTTGGTTGGGTCCTTTATGCAGCAAAAAATCTAACACAAATATGGTTGATGCTGCCACAGTCACGGTCTTGGAACCCGAAAAGTCTTGGCCATTTATTCCCTGTCTCCATCAAGAAGATTTGTCATGAAATTTTTCAGATACCTGTTTTTCTTTATTAGACTGCATGTATTTTACCAAGACACTCTGGATATTAAAAGCCTAATGCACATAGGATATTCCTTTTTTATGCAGCTTCAATATTGAAAATTCTCATGAATTGAGTAGTTGTATGCTAGGATTTGTGTTGTTTTGGTCCTGTATTTGAAATATGTGGCTTATACAAAATAGTGTACCATCTATCTAACTCAGGGATAACTCGAATCATCGGAAGGCTGTTGCTGCTAGTTTGGTCCAAGGTGTTTACATTCTGGAAAGGGACAGACAAGAAAAACGTGAAGGTTCAAAGGCTCTTGCACCTCCTTGGTGGACATTCTTCCAATTTAAGCTGCTCCGTCCGCTTGTAGATGATGTTGATTCGTCTCTCTTTGGAGCAATTTATGAGTTCAGGCCTTCAAATTCTCAGCAGAATGATACTATATATAAAAGTCCACGTTATGTGATTGCCTTTAGAGGAACTCTAAACAAATCACACTCAGTTTCACGTGATATTGAGTTGGATATCCACTTGATCAAACAGGGCCTTCATCAAACTTCTCGCTCTGAAATAGCTATTCAGGCTGTTCGAAACATGGTAGAAACGGTTGGTGATTCAAATGTTTGGTTGGCCGGACACTCCCTGGGATCAGCAATGGCAATGCTCACTGGGAAAACAATGGCCAAGAATGGGATATTTATTGAATCTTTTCTTTTCAACCCGCCATTTGTATCTGCTCCAATCGAGAGAATCAAGGATGAGAGGGTGAAACATGGGATTCGATTTGCGGGCAGTGTGATAACTGCTGGACTCGCCTTTGCCTTGCAAGCCAAGCAGTCCAAGGATTTAGCTGTTGATCCATTTGCTGCTTTGGCTGCATGGGTTCCATGTTTGTTTGTGAATCCCTGTGATCATATCTGCTCAGAATACATTGGCTACTTTGAACACAGAAGAAAAATGAATGACATTGGAGCAGGAGTCATTGAAAAGTTAGCAACTCAAAATTCGCTTGGTGGCCTATTGATGAGTGCATTTGGGAAGGAATCTGAACCCCTCCACCTCATTCCTTCAGCTTCTCTCACAGTAAATGTTACCCCTTCACGCGATTTTAAAGAAGCTCATGGTATTCACCAATGGTGGAAAGCTGACTTGCGGCTAGAACACAAGCTCTACAATTACACCTAGCTCCTGTACATATCTACTGTCATACATGTCAGTTAATTCTCTAACCCCATTCAGATATCTCAGTATTGTTTATCTGTTATCAGTCCTCTCGCTCCCTCTTCTGTATAAAGAGTTTAATGAATTAACCATCTTCTGGAAAACCTTTCTCTCATTCAATTATTTTTCTTGTTTTCGTTCCTCATGTTGTGATCATATCAGGAACCACTGATTTCTGCTAAAAAAATGTTCGAACTTACATACTCATATTCAGATAAAATATTGAACAAAATAAGATTAAAGATAAAAAATTAATTTCATTAAACGAGCATTAAAGCAAACCATTGAGTTTAAAAATCTACTTAGTGAAATAATTTCACTAAAAGAATTATTTTTATATTTAGTAATATCTTGAACTAAACTTTACTAATTATGAAATTTTATATTATGATAAATAGAGTTATCAAACTTCAAAATAATAATGTTTCATATGATGTTACCATAATAGTGATAGCAACTTTTAAGATCAAGACGTTGATATCATAATGAGGGTTTAGGTCATACTTGTCTTTTAGCCTTAATTGTTGTCCTTTGATTCGGTATGTTTAAAATATCTCAAATACTTACTATCCAAACTAAAAATGATTTACATACATTTTTCTTTTTTTACCTTACCACCAAACAACAAAATAAATGGTATTTCAAGTGTGACAATATGTTAAGTGAGTTAAGTTATACTTACTAATTGTTAATTTTATTCTATACTTTTAATTTATTATGTATTTAAGGAAACACTAAGATATTTATGATGTTACAAGTCAATACACATTAATATTGCAAGTAACATTTAAAAAAAAAATTATTCCTCGAATTATTGAATAATGCAATTAAATATAATTATTGCTTATATAATATTTTTTCCTTAAATATGATTTTCTTTTTTAATTTTGAAGTCTTTTTTTAGTCTTTATAATTATTTTTCCTAAATTTGGTCCTTAACCTTTTGAACATTTTTTATCGTCAATATTGTTAAAAAATAAATGCTTTCAATATGTGTCACATTAATGAAAAAAAAAAAAATTCTACCGTCAAGGATGGTTAAAAAATGTTTAGGAGACAATGTGATCAAAATAATATACATCATACATATCATATCGTTATTCAAAGTATGTCACTAATGATACATCCATTCAAATGGTCTCATAACCAAAAAAAATAAAAAAGTTATAAAAGCTTATTATTTGAAAATAATAATAATAAATATATATTTTTTTACAGAATATATTTTTTTAATGATAGCGTTACGAACACATTATACAAATCATCGTAAAAGTTGTAAAGAGACGGGACGTCATTATCGCAACACACATTAACAAAAGAAAATGACTAATTTTTAATTTTAAACTATCCCGATATCTCTAATAATTTTTAACTGTTAAGAAAAGATTGTCAGAATAGTAATATATGAAGCAATTCGAGAATTTAAGTGTAAGGGAATTCACTGAATTCGAAAATTTAAAGAAAGAAATTAAAATCCAAACATAGTAATACAAGTAGAATTATTATCAGTAAAAAATTACGAGACCCAAAAGAAAAATAAGCAAATAAAGTAGTTAACCCATTATTAAGGTTCGCCGTTTCAATAGAGTAATGTCAAAATCACATAAACTAACGAATTAAATAACTAACAGCATTGCTGTTTCGATCGAAATAAAGGGAAATATACAATTACTTGCTATCAAACAAGACAAATCAAGTTCCCTAAAAAGAGAGCCCAATTTCTCACCAAAACCTCATTCAATTCATTCCAATTTTCACACCAATAGTCAAATTACTATCACTATCAACAATGGTATCTAACTTTGCTTAACCAACAATTAATTACCAACAAAAAAGCCAAAGAAAAAAAAAAAGCTTCTCTCTCCATTTTCCTTTCAAACTCATCATTCCCCTTCACTTTTTTTGCATCTTTACTTAAGCTTTAACTTATCCCAATAAAGCAACAAACACCCATTCACATTCCCGCATAATCCTCACACTTCAATGAAAACTTCCGCAATTCGAGGACCAAAATGGCGAAACTTTGCATTGGGGAAGGAAAATTGAAAAAAAGGTCTTTACTTTACAATTTTAACCCATGGTTACTCAAGGTCACTAACAATTACAGTGACTATATAGTTAATTTACTGATGAAGTCCAAAAAGAAAAAGAAAAAAAAAATTAGCAGTGAAAACCTAACACGGATCCATCGGTTACGGCAATGGCGACCCTGCAACCGGCTTTGGCGTAAACATGATGGGTGAAGAAGTGTAAGACTTTCACGCGGCCCGCCATCTCCAACTTGGACTCGATTTCCATAGTGGGCTCAATCCTAAGCCCATAGTTGAAGCCCACTCCGTCGCCGTTGGCGAGAGTGGGGCCCACCCTCGGGGGCGCGGAGAGGGGGAAGGACTGCACGGAGAAGGTGGCGGCCATGTACTGCGTCCGGCCGGCGTCGATCTCGCCGGCCGGGATGAACATGAAGCCGACCTGGCTGCCGGAGTAGAGGAGCTGGAGGGAGCTGTCGTAGTGGGAGAAGGCGGCGCGGTTAGGGTTCCGGACGGCGGCGTATTGGGAGAACGTGAAGTTGACGGTGCCGTTAACGACGGAGAACGAGGGGAGCTGGACGGCGTTGACGGCGATCTTGGGATCCTGGGGTTTGAACACGGTGAAGTACACGATGAGGATGACGATGATGATGAAGATTAGGAAGATGGAGGCCACCACGCAGGAAGCGAGGTTGGTGCGCCCCGACGGCGGACGCGGCCGTTTCGGCCTCGGTGCGACATGGGGCGGAGCAGCTCCGGCCGCCGCGGCCTGCGGTGGTGGAGGGAGAGCCAGAGTGAAAGTGTGTGTGTTGTCTACGTTGAAAGAAGCAGAAAAAAAGATATGGAAGTGGATGTGTGTGCATAATTTAAGGATGTGACCAAAACGAAACCCACATGGTTTAAGAAAAAATGAAAAGAAATTGTTGCAAAATAAAAAAACAAAAATGGCTTTTCTTTACTCTTTCTCAACACTACTTTTCAATTTTTCTGTAGTGCTCTGTTACTGGTATTTCCACCAATTTTTCCCCAGCTAGTTTTTGTGGTAGAGTGTAGGGTGTAATTTAATTACTTCTTATAGAAAACAAAAATAATAATTTTTTTCAAATATTAATTAACTTCATTTCATTTAAAAACATTTTCTAAACAATTGAATTTTGATTACATTGAATAATTTTTTTAAAGAATATTAAGATCATTTAGTAATATTAGTAAAAATGAATAGAATTTTGTCTTGTAGTGAGGAGTGTTGTTGACTGTGTTGGAGTGAGGAAGTGTGGACTACATGGAGTAATGGCCGTGGTCCCTTTGCCGCACTAACATTCTTTTCAATTAACAACCAACTGCGTCTTTCTGCAATCTCTGTCACAAATTTTCACAGTTACTGTTTCAAATTTAAAAGAAAAAACATAAAATAAATTAAAATAAGATATTTTTTAAATATTATCAACCACGGATTCACATAAGTATTGTAGATATATAATGTTAAAATAATGTTTAATTAATTCTTAATGAGGTCAGTTTCTAGATGGTGGTGTATAAATATTAGGAGTGTAAAAATGAGTTTGAATTCACATTTAATAAAAATAAATTTATCTTAAGATTTTTTAGATTGAGATTTGTGTTAATTTGTTTATGTGAGTATATTTTAAAATATAGAGAATTTTGTAACAGTATGGTCATTGTTGGTAAGTCTGGAAGTGTCAGATGTTGGTTTGACAAATGGAGAGCAGTCGTACCAAAATAATTCAGGCAATCGAGCTCCGTGATAAAATGCTAGCTGTTATACATTACTTTACTCTAATATCATTTTTTTTATCGTAAAACGTGTGTTTTTATATTATATACTCTTTATTTATTTTTTTAAATGGATAATTTTCCGTTTTTGAAAGAATTTTATTTAACTTTTTATCACCGAAAAGTGGATTGGTTGAACGAACTTGACTTTTTTTAATTAAAATTAGAGGTATCAAAATCCGGTCCAGTCCGGTTCCATGCAATGTTTGAAGGGGAAATGGAGAGTTGTTCTGTTTTGAATTTTTGATCTCAAATTATAAAAATAAATAAATATAAATTTTTAACTCAATTATTTTAGACTGTTTTGACATATTAAATGTATTTGTGTGTTGGATTGTTTATATCCGACACATTTTTCTTTAATATTTATTAAAACATGTAAAAGAATTTTAAGATACTTGAATTAAAAAATTATATTACTTATGTTTAAAATTTGAAAACTAAAATAAAATATATAAATTATAATTTCGCGTTAAAATTCAAGACTAAAAAGATATTTCCCTTATTTTAATTATTACATTTCCAATACCGTTTTTCTAATAAAATGTTTAATATTTAAAAGCCAAAGGTTTAAAATTGACATAGAAAAAACAATATAACTAGCTTAACATATTTTATCTATGAAATACAAACTATATTCACGTACCCTTTTACATTATTTAATTAAACTTATCAACTAATTTAACAGCTAAGTTATTAAAAGAAATAATACCCATAACAAGTAAAATATTTAGCAAAAACCTTATCGTGTTCATGCTGTGAGATGCAATTATCAGAATTTTGTTATCACCAACGAGAAAAGACATTCTCAATGAAATAGCAAGTACACTTCTTTCTATCTACTTCACTTTCTTCGATGTCCAACCAAAGAACTTTGCATTCCAATCGCCAAGCAACGACTAATTTTGTGAATGGATTGCGAGACAAAAAGCGTTAATTATTAAATTTTAAGTCTAATTCAATTTAAAAAAAAAAATTGCGTTAGAATCAATTTTACAACATGAAAATAAGTCGTTATAAATAAGTTTTAAGTTATTGAAATTTACACTTTATTTATATATTATAAAAAAAATTATTTTTAGTCGATGATGTGATTTTATTAACCAAAACTTTCATTGGTGTCTCTTAGTTCCTATGCACAACCAATGGTATAATGAATCATAATCAGACCACATGGTTGTCATTGTCTTTTTCACTTTTTTGACTACTACTACAATCATTTTGCTTTCTTCTTGAATCAATGTCATATCATAATGCCAAATTGCCAATGCGTAGCACCACACAATCATCAAGAGAAAAGAAATACTCTAGATGTTGTTCAAAACACATACAAAAATGTCTGCTTTATGATTAAGATTTAAATTACACAATCATTCCAATACTTGCATGTTTTTCTTTGTTCCCTTCTCATAGAAACAAGTCCAACTAAGATGCGGGCAAAGAGTAAAAAACCCATTTCATAAACCCCCTAAGATGTTAAATGTTTAGGGGGTGACACCTAACATGTAACATTTATTATGTACATGTGACAGATCCAGTTCTTTGTCACACCTCGTACAATTCTACTATGATATATGAAACCTTAGTATAATACATCTTATTTAGACCCTTACTTCTGTTCAGCACGGCATTACAATCCTGAAAAACAGTTGAAAGAATCATCCAAAAATAGACAAGAACATGATGATGAGGCCTATGTTTAGAACACATGAAGCCATATCACAGTTTATGCAACCTGCAGAGTCCATCACAAAATGGACTCATGCACTGAATACACCTATAACGCAGAAAAAGAGTCTACTTTGCAAGCTTGTCAAGGTGGGAATCCATGCTTTGCGAAATGGCTTCAAGAAATTCTGCTTCCTCCATGCCTGGAAGCAAGGAATCTTGGGCTTCCCCAATAATCTGTTCAATCACAGATTCCTTGTTCAAATTTTCCCGACACATTATGCTTCCTATTTCGTAGGGAGTAAGGCCTCTCTCAACACCTTTCTTCAGCAACATTGTGGAAATGCGAAGTGTTCTAGCACACTCAAGTGGCATATCCCAGCCATAACATTTCAAAAGTTCCAAGTCTTTTTCAGCATCCAGAGAATTTATGTATTCAATTGTCTCAGGAGAGTAAGGCTGACGAGCTTGCGGCCAGTAAAGCCAGTCAAATGTGCAATCTTCAAACTGCACAAACAATAATCAACTTACTCCATATTCAATCAATATCAGAATATGAACTTTAGTAGTACTATGTGTACTATGTATGAATGCAACTATTGTTTCAGTTATTCCACACAGTTTGCATAAAAAATTAGTTACAAACAGCTAGTAGATTATGCTCCTCCATATCTTTCAATGAATTAATCAAGTCACAAGAAGTAAATAGTTTCTCTGCATTAGGATCACATATGGGATATGATCTGCTCTGTGTATGCCAAAAGGGATGCAAAATTAGAACATGTGTTTGATGATGTTGTTTCGGTTTAAATCTGATGTTGGACCCAGAATTAATTCCTCGACCTAGCACTAAACATGTAGTATTAATCTAAAATGATATTGAGCATGATTTTGGATGATTGGGAAAAAAAAATGCTTACTTTATCTGGTAGACAGTAGCCATGATCAATAGGAATGAGCTTTATCTTGCCACCTGCTTCCTTTCTGATCAATATATTCCCACCATGCCTATCTGCATTGGCCAATCTTATATCAAGCACAGTAATCTTATGCACTTCCTCCACTGGGAAAGCCCAGGGTCCGAAGTCCTCACAGTTACCATCATTACTAGTGAATTTCTGCAGTGATCCGATCTTAACATCTTTTGCGGAGCAAGAAAACCCATTTGGATGGTTAAACTTTTGGTGCAGACACTGCACCATAACAGTAGGGGGAACACCAGAAAAGCCTGCTTCTTCACCTGTCAACATACGTGATCCACTCTTTGGATGATCCAACAAGTATGCTGCAACTTCCCTCAAGGCTCCTTCACCAACCTTTGTCCCTATTTTCAAACCTTCGCCATTGGGTGAACTTGGAAGACCTCTTGGGTTGTTCACAGCCATGGGTTCCTCATCCATTGGCTTAAAAACAGAAACATACTCCTGACCTGTTGAATCTTGCATGAAGTAAGTCCCTCCAGTGCCCTCAGAGGACCTCATAGGATCGTTTCCTCTCTCCAAACCTTCAAATGTGGAGTTTATCATATCCCAAAGGAAAGGAAAAAAATTGATCTTGGGATTCACAACAATTGGTTCCAACCAGAAACATACGTCAGGTGGCACATTTGCTATGTGAACATGGTTGTCCCTGTTATGTTTCACTGTTTCGCCTGGTGCCTCCACGGAGAGCTTCAAATCCTTCTGAATCGGTGTGGTCCTAATCTTGGCCGATTTCTTAACTATCAAATGAATCACATCGTCCTCACTCTTGCATATGTCATGGAACACTCTCTGATCGTCGAGCTTCTCATCATTGCAGAAAAACTCTTGGTCATCCTCCAGATCAATGAAACCTTCCCCTTTTTTTCTAATGCGTTGTTTCAGATAACCCACATTTCGGTGTCTGTCGATGTGGAACTCGAACTCCTTCCCTGAAACGGTCCTCACAACAATGAAAAGAAGATCAGAGAGGCGAAGAACCATGTGAAGAACATTTCCGTCAGCGACACCATACTCCTTGATAAGTGTGCCACTCCGAGCTAGCTCTCTGCCACCGAAAACCAACTTCTGCTTTTTCACCACGAAGCCTTTGCACTGCTGAATCCTCAGTTTCACGGAAGCAATGGAATCAGACTCCAACACGCGCATTGGGGTCACAGCGCCATCCACAGTGAGGTAAATCAAGATTGGCTCACCAGAACAATGTCCCGGTTGCCCTTCCCATTGCCCCTTCTCTTTGAAAACTGAACCCAAAGCAAACTCAGCAATTGACATCTCTCAAAGTCAATCACTTTTTTTCCCCTTTTGCTTGTCCCGGGTTCCCAATTGGCCTCACCTTATCTTACCCGTTTTCTTCTTTACTCCGAAATTTGTTTTCCGATGATACAACTCAATGGGACCCAAATAAACCCGACAAAGAACCTGTTTTTGAGGTGCCCAGAAGGGAATTTTGATTGTGCTTGGATGATGGAATGAAGAATAACAACGGTAATAACAAAAACAATAACTCTCGAACGAATGGTGGAAGAGAAGCAAGCGAGAGGGGACTCTTACCAAAAGGAAAGAACCAAAGGAAAAAATGAGAGAACGAAGAACTTAAAAGGAAAGGGTGGTTGCAGAGAGGGTGATGAATTGCGGAAGAATTGAGAGGAATAATGGGATTGTAGCATCTTCCGATATCGATGTGTGTGGTGTGTTATGTGTTATCACCACACCACAACAGTGAGTGAGAGACCGAACTTTTTGGTCCGATAAACCAGTGACGATGTAGAACAAAGGAAGAGTGTGTGAGATAAACGGTATTGTAGCCGTTGCCTTTTTATACAGTTTTGACCCAGCTACTATAACGGTGACTTAACACCCTATTCTTCCCTTTTTGTTTTTTTTTAATTTGTTTTTTATTTCTTAACTTTGAATAAAAATTAAAATTATTTTTTTTCAAAACTTTGACCTTATTTAATTCATTATTTTTAAAATAATGTGGATTTAATTTTTTTAACCAAATTTTGTTAAGTTTATTTGACATTTTAAACATATTTTTTAACTAATATTAAATTAACATTAAAGAGAAATTGTATCAAATGGTGTAAACAATTCAAATGATATCATGAGACAAAACATCAAATAAACTTAATAAAATTATATTTGAAAAGACTAAATTCATTTACTTCTAAAATTGATAAACTAAATTGGATCAAATTTTTGAAAAGGAGTTAATTTCAATTTTGGCTTAATTACTGTTTTAGTCCTCTTATTTGTTACCAAATTTCAAAATGGTCCTTCTATTATTCAGAGTCTCAATTTAGTCCTCAAGTTTTCAAAAGTGACTCAATTTAGTCCTCAAAGTTAACAGTGTTAAAAATCAATAACGGAACAGTGACATGGCTGTTTTACTCTAGCTGACTTAGAATTACGTGGCCCGTTAGAATTATGTGGAAGGTGAATTGGGGGAAATGAAATTAGGGTTAGTATATTGGAATTGGGATCAG
>Ga0214544_1006531_pt1 | contig 21430 bp, 15 predicted proteins | sample CNSS3metaG_FD_160074 | JGI IMG/M metagenome (GOLD analysis project Ga0214544, IMG submission 160074) | Root nodule microbial communities from cowpea collected in UCLA plant growth center, Los Angeles, California, USA - CNSS3 | ecosystem: Host-associated > Plants > Roots > Nodule | place: USA...
AAAAAAAAAACAGACCTACGAACCACGATGTTGAATCGAACAATGGAAAGCAACAAAAACCCTAACTCTGCGAGGATCGTCTTCTCCCTTCTTCTTCTTCGATTGCACTACAACACACGTCTTCTCCCTTTTTCTCCTTTCTTCCTTCCTCCTTTCTTCCTTTTCCCTTTCTTTCTTTCTTTTCCCTTCCCTTTTTCTCCTTTCTTCCTTTTCCCTTTTTTTCTTTCTTTTCCCTTTCTTCGTTTTTGCTTGCTCTGCGCACACCCACTCTCCAAAGAAAACCTACCTTATCACCCTTTCAATTTTGCTTGCTCTGCGCACACCCACTCACCAGAGAAAATATATTTTTTCACCCTTTCAATTTTCACGCCCACACCCACTCTCCAAAACGTCTTTCTACAAAATAAATTTTAATAAAAAATAAAAAAGCCACGTCTGAAGTAAAATGCTTTAATAAAATTAATTTTAATTTAAAAAATAAAATCCACCTCTTGTGCATGCCACTTCATGGTGTGTCAAATAAAGAATCACAGTATAGAGTCACTTTATTTTTCCATCAATTTAATGCCAAATAAGTATGATTTAATATCAATATAATAAATAAGAAAACTATCACACCCGGAAAAAAAAAAGTGTCACAACCATGTGCAGAGTCATTGAATTGCAATATAGAAAGGAGACATAATGATGAGTTTTTATCTACGTGTGCGAGGAGGTAACATTGTTCAAGTTCCAAAGAAACAAAAACATCAATACAAAAATACTAAATCAACTTCATAAACAGACGCAAATTTCCAACAAAAAAATTTAGAGCAATTTTTTCTTCTACTTAAGAAAACAAATCCTAAAAAATATTTTTAACTTATTCTCCTTCAATTTTAAAAAACACCATGAAAACAAATCGAAAACTCTCTCTCCAATCACGAATTCCATATTAGTTTTCCATCCTCAAACCCAAAACTGATATCATGAATTCCATCCAATAAACCGAACATATTTAATATAAAAACATAAAAACGGTTCGGTTCGGTTTATTGAACCAGGCCATGCCCTATCTACGTGGACACGTGTTTGGATTTCCGACGAATAAGGAAGTGTTTGGTTGGAAACGAAATACACGCAGCATTTTTGCAGTGAAACTGAAAAGGGGAAGAAGAGAGAAATGGGAGAACTTTACGCGTTGGACTTCGATGGAGTCATCTGTGATAGCTGCGGCGAAAGCTCTGTCTCTGCTGTCAAGGTTGGTTCTTCTCTTCATTTCACCCAAAACAATTTTTGTTTTTTATTTCAAAATCTTTTTAATTTTCAACATTTTTTTTTCAATTGCTTTTTCCTCTGTGAATTCATGATAATGCTACTTCAACTCATCATTGTCTATTCTCTGTTTGGATACTCATCATTGTTTATTCTCTGTTTGGATATTTTCAGGCTGCCAAAGTGAGATGGCCTGGTTTGTTTGACGGGGTGGATTCGGTCACAGAAGATTGGATTATTGACCAGATGCACACAGTATAATAAGTTCATTTGACTTAGTTTCAGTTCTTATGGATTTCATGCGACTCTTCTCTGCTTTGGCTATGTTGGTTTGTAATTTTATTGGTTGGAAAGAGTAATAATGATCAGACATGACTGGATGGTAGCAAAAGAGTCTTGAATTTTCGTGTAGTTTGACTTTAGTTGATGAATTCTAGGGGGTGTTTCATTTTGGATTTGTACTTCAGAGGTTTTTGTTTTTGAATGAAGTGTCAAATATCTGCCATGTTCTAATTAGGCAATTAGACTTTGTTGGTTAAACTTATGAAGATGAAAATAAGAAGCTAAAAGAAATAAACTTCTCTCATATATAAAATTAGGCTATGTATATCTTAGAAAGTAGACTTACCAAGTAACAAGATAGACTTAACAAACATAGCTGGGATAAATTAAGATCCCATCTTAAAATGCGCACAAAGGAGGACAACTTGACAAAAATCTTAAGGTTCAATGCTTATAGATATATATATTTTTTTTTATATATCACTCAACTTTCTCATTTCAGACTTTCAACTTATACTTGTATTTCTAACATACATACAAAGAATAAGAGGGAAAACCATTTTCGTGTTTTCTTTTTATGAACTGATTGCTATTGTTTCCTAATTTAACTATCTTTTTTGAGTGCTAGATTATATTTGCTTGATTGCTTCAATCATCAATTTCCATTGCAGATCATTAAACTATTTGATGTCATGAATAACTTTTTATGTAACTTTTATGAGTGTTTTCAATTTAAGACTATTTCCGTATGAAATCATGTTGGACTTGTTTTCAGTTTAAAGATGAACTTCCATAGTTTTTTGTGTTAGGTGCGACCAGTTGTTGAAACTGGATATGAAAATCTTTTACTTGTGAGACTGTTGCTTGAGAGCAGAACACCTTCTATCAGGAAATCTTCGGTGAGTAAAAATGCTTACTGCTTTGGTTTTTCTCATCAGTTATTTCTTAGCAATTGAAAACCATGTCACTGTGATTAGTCATTGACCGGTCAATGGATATTCCGTACCAATGACGTGATATAAAGAAAAGCCATGTCATTGGAACTAGGTTCATAGTTTATGTTGATGCCACTGGGCTTGAATCTGCATTTGCTTTCAAATGAACTCTGGATCTGTTGACTGATGTCATAGTTCTTGTGCAAGGTTTCAGAGGGGCTCACGGTTGAGGTTATACTGGAGAAATGGTCCAAATTGAAGCCTATTATTATGGAAGAGTGGGGTGAGAATAGGGATGCTCTGATAGATCTTTTTGGAAAGGTCAGAGATGAATGGTTGGAGCAGGATTTTGCTGGTTGGATTGGTGCAAACAGGTAGCCAAATCATACTCCTGATAGGGGATTAACTTTTCATACTTACGATTATACCAGATGCATGGTAGAAAACTAATGCAGTAATGAATGGTATTTCCTATTATTAATTGGCAATGCTGTGTCTTTAGAATATATCCTGGTGTTTCTGATGCCTTAAAATTTGCAAGCTCGAGAGTGTACATTGTCACCACGAAACAGGTAACTATTTTTTCCCTTTGACCAAGCAAGGGAACAATAATCCTAACAACAACAATAGACTATTTTACTTTCAACATTAAGAAAAATAAGAGGGGACAAAGATAACGGGCCATTGTCCCAATCCCATGAAACCGCATCATGTTAAGTTCTACACTTATTTCTCTAATTTTAGAGCCGTTTTGCTGATGCCTTACTCCGAGAGCTTGCCGGAGTGACCATACCACCAGAAAGAATATTTGGCCTAGGAACCGGGTTAGTATATTTTACCAAAGTAATGCTGTAAAACATTTATATTTAACCTGTTTCTCTTTTTTTCTTGTTATATTTTGATGAGATATTTTTTTTTACTGGATTATCTTTGACATCACCTTCAGTCCTAAGGTAGAGGTTCTGAAGCAGCTTCAAAAAAAGCCAGAGCACCAAGGACTGACACTACAGTAAGATATTGTACTTTCGCTGCAAATATTGGCATTTTGGTTATGGCTATTATTATGTATAAAACTTTGTCTTACTTCTAAAGATGGTTCAAAAGAAACTAACTCCAATTAATCTGAACAACCAGCTTTGTTGAAGACCGGCTAGCTACATTAAAAAATGTCATCAAAGAGCCTGAGTTAGACCACTGGAACTTATATCTAGGTAGTTCTCTCTACCTGTTTATGATTTTTACCCTCCCTCATCATGTCTAAGTTCGCATGATGTGCACTATTGCAAATGTTTAGTGTACTTGATAAACTTCATTGTTTGGATCAGGGAATTGGGGTTACAACACCCAACAAGAAAGAGAGGAAGCCGCAGCTATCCCCAGAATTCATGTTCTTGAGCTCTCTGACTTCAGCAAGAAGTTAAAATAGGGGTTTTCATTGAATTATCAACTGTCAATAATTGAACCAAATATTTTCTTCCTACTCATTTATAAGCAATAACAAATTTCTGCTGAACAGAATCATCGAGAAGAGTTATAAACGCTCATATCTTATCAGATATTAATTTGTATTATATTACATTTCAACTTAAAACAAGTAAATCATCAAATAAGTAGCGAAATTATAGAAAAATCTGTAAGAAAGATATAAATTAAGAATTTAACTATTTCTTTGACAGAAATTATTGGAAAGTGTTAGACAAATTATTGGAAAGTGTTCATCATGTTCGTAGTCAAAATCTTCCTTTAGCATTAGTACAAGTATATCTGCTAAATAAACTGTATGTATAATCTGAGTACTGTATTCTTCTTCTCATTCTCTCAAGCTGAAAATTTTGAAACTAAATACATATGTTCCCTTTTATTTATCTATGAGGAAAAAAAGAAATTATTTAATGTCCATTTAGAAGTCCAAGATAACCTTGATTTTACCAATCTTTAAATCACCTAGTAAATCTCGAGCAATAATGCTCATATCACACTATTGAGGAGAGATAAAAGTTAAATATATAACTCGTTAATCTAGTGCAAGAGGTTTTATTCAAAGTTTGATTCTAGAAAATGTTAAAAGTCGGTAGGAAAAAATTTCATAGTTCTTAATGGTTTTGTTCTCCTCAAACCCAAATTGATGGACCAAACCAACTAGAATAGAGGGTATAACTGGAAGTTTGATTTTTAACTGTACCAATCAGCGCATATATAAGGCTGTTTTTATTGTTATTTTTTGGTGTTACTGAATAAAAAGAATAGTAATTGTATTTTTTAATTTATGTGTTCTACTTTAAGTATGACAGATAAAGAGGAGTGAGTTTACGATAGTTTAATGCAATAATACGTGGATAAATTAGTGAGATATTTCTAGCATTGCATGTTGCATATTCCATCCAGGAGTGGGGCTTTTCCTTACCCACAAATTTGTTCCCTCTTGTAGTTTGCAAATATGCTTTTTTGCAGATTACGAAATGCGTTGTTTTGTGTTATGCAACAGCTTGAGCATTACTGATATAAAAAAAATATCCCTTACAGTGTTCCATATGTTCATTTGAAACTTATTCAAATGTCAACAAATGCATCTTCGAATCTAATGGTTTTTCTTTTAGGCAATTAACATAACCAATATTTTGCCTTATTTAGAAATCAACTTTCACTGAACATGCAAAAGATCCGATGTAAGAGTTGAACCATGTCCAACTTAGAAGCCAACGCAAGCCACATAACCATAGCACGTTTCAATAGTTATATCTTTTTGTCTTTATACCAGATGACATCAAATGCCTCATTTTATAACAAGCAACTAAGCACCACGTACACATTAAAACATTTCTAACTTCATACAAATCGACTACTACTTGGTTCATACGAAAAAAAATCTTGAACCGGTTATAAAGAATAATCTATCTGTTTAAAATATAAAGATAATAACACTAACATTGTTAATGGATAAATAGAAATTAGAGAAAAAAAATTGGTAGATTGGCACGTGTCCTGATTCCTATGATAGTTGGTGTCATAGAATTCAATCCTGTTTGGACTTTGATCGAGTTATATTTCAGTCTCTTTATCCAACATTTCTACCATTAAAAAGTGGTTCTAATAGTCTTGCTAAATGCAGGAAAGCTGATTATTACTTCACTATCATTGAGAAGCAGTTTATCACAGTAATTAAAAGAGAAGGAGGACTAAAAATTTAAGAAGACTCGTAAATCATTGAAAATGAGTGACACAATTGCTTTATCTCAACTTCTAGAGAATTATGTCTGTACCGATTGTTACAACTCTGTTTTATCATTTTGATCAATTTCCTCTGTATCAGCATCATCTGCTTTGGTTTTCTCACTGTTGAGCTTCTCAATAATTTCATCTAGAGGTGGATCTCCAGGTCTTCTGAAAAATTCATCCCCCATCTTAATCTCATAAGCCTCTGATTGGTCCAAGACAAATTCCTTCAACTGACAACATGATACGAGTGTTGGTTAAAATTCAGAATAATTTATTATAAATTGAACAGGGAGGTTAAACATATAACAGTAGATTGTGGGTTGCTAAAATTAAACGGCCAGGTTGATTCTTCTTTTTTTCATTCTTTATATTTAAACGAAATTAAAACAGAAAAGTAAAGAGCAATACCTCCTCCAAGTCTTTGATGCTTTCCAAGTTGAACATGAGTGTATTCAGGTCAACACCCATAAACCTTACTCCAACAGCTCCAGTTCTCAGAATATGTGTCCATTTCATGGCAAATTCAGCTACCATGTCCTAAAAATCATGAAAAATGGTTATGTTAATCAGTATTCACACAAAAGTTCCAAGTAGAAACCTCAATGCATCATCAAACAAAATATTGAGCATCAAGTACAGATCAAAATCTCAAGACCCTCTTAGACTACTCTTAATCTTCAATTATATTGATCGAGCAGTACTTAAAGAGCCATGTTGACAAATTAACAGCATATCATAAAACAAACAAAGTTCCGTTTATACACATTGTCAATGTAAAACATTTTTCCGGAAACATTAATCAAGTTTTGTTTGACCACTTTATCATGCCCAAACTGTTCATGAATATGATGTGTTGATAACATAAATTCCTATTGGATGTCTGTGTAAACTATTTTACTCTGATAGTATACATAAATTAAATTCCGACAAATAAACCATGGACAACAAGTAGAAACTATATCCGAAAAGTCCAATTTATCCCCATTCTCAAACTCTATAAATGTGCAACGCCAGCCTAAACTTCAGAGTAGTTTCCAAGTAATATTCCAAAGTTCAATCAACTTTTCACAAGGAAAGTAAACCCCAATCCAACGCAACAATGCAAAATCCAACAAGCACAGAGCAAGCCACATTTTAGTTGAAATACAAAACAACAACAAAAGCCTTATCCTAAATCAATAACTACACGAATAGTAACACATCATTGGATTTAGTTAAAGGCCAAATTCTAAGAGATATAATCACACATAGTCTGTTGTGGGTGATCCGTGATTGGGATTTTGAAAGTTCAACTTTGAGCAGTTCAATTCGGCTATATGATACTATAAGTGAAATTAAATTCTAGCTCAATTGAATAAATAAACTCTCACCAAAAACCCATTAACCACCATATTGATATTCATCGCAACCAAAACCCACCACTTCAATTCAAACTCGAGCTCATCTTTATTTATTAACTTGTTTAGAAGAGTTTAATTACTAAAAGTATTGGTTGCAGAAACTTCCAATTTTAGTCTTTATACATAAAAATCATTTTCTTTAATTCCATACTCGTATCGTTTTTATTCTCTTTCATTCCCTAAATATGTCATTTTAATTTTTTTTTTGAGTAGGAATTAAAAAGTGTGTTTTTAAGTAAATGGATACACAACTATGGGGGCCTAAAGCGGAAGATTTTTTAACCCGTAGAAACTAAAAGGTCAGTGAGACCTTTAAAAAAGACGAACTGGGCATGAGAAAAAAAAAATCATCACTTCAACTCAACCCCATTATGCCACAATAAGGGTATCAGCAAAATCACAAAAGATCACAAATTTAACCAAAATTCGAAAACACACAGCCACAATATCAAATGGGCACACGCTAATCAACACAGAAAAAAACGCCAACAACGTGCTCACCGGAGTCCGGCGAACCCCAAACCGGAGCTTGACGAATCCGATGACGGGTCCAGCATGGCGCTTCTTCATCTCCTCCTGAATCTGCGAAGGATCCATCTTGGAGATATCAGAGGGGGGGAAAGAGGGTCCGGGTTTCTTGCCCCATTCCTTCCACGCATCGTCCTCCTCGTCGTCGAACACGTCGTCCAAGTCGTCGGTGATGTGGACCTTGCGCTTTCCGGCGAGGGCAAAATGGGAAATTGAGGACGCAAGGAGGAGAAAGAGAAGGAGAGTGTGAAGGGGTTTGAATGTCATTAGGAAGATGATGAAATGAATGTGAAAGAATTGGAAAGAAGCTTATTGGAGAAGAGTGTGGTGTGAGTGAGTTTTGTGTGAAGTGTTGTGAATGAAATGTGTTAGCATTTGGGTTGGTGATTTTGTTGCTTTCTCTTTGCATGCTAATCGCCATATATCAATACTAATATAAATTAAATTTGGTACTCAATATTCTCTCATTGTATTTTTTAACCTTTTATATATTTTAGTATATATTTCAAAAGAAATTGGATTTCAATAATCTCTCTTTAAATTAGAATAACTATGTTAAGTGAATATTTCTCTTGAAAGAGAAAGTGTTTTTAAAGGTTATCTCCCATCAAAAAGTGTGAACTAGATGAGCTACCAATAATGGTCACCAGAGATTTTTAAAGTGTATTTATAGTACAAAAGTATATATTGCTATTTAACTATGAATTATTATAGAAAGACTATTGCTTTTTATAATAACTAATTTAAAGTCATATTTTAGAATAATTTTCAATTGCTTAAAAGTATAAATTACATAAAATGAAACTTAAACTCTTTTTATTTAGATGACAATTTTGATTAATTTGAAGTTAATGATATAAAACCAAAATAAAATATCCATGGGTGTGTCTTATCATTAATCTGCCTTACTCTAAACTTGGTTACCACCTATTTCAATTCAAATAGATGTTTTATGTCTCACTCCTCACACTTAAAAAAACTAGTTGCAAATCTGTGCTATGATTCTCTTAGTATCATGACATTGACATAATAGGTGGGAGAAACTATGAGAATGAGGTGGCCATATCAAGAGTTTTTTTTACCTCTGATGCTATTCTCAGTGATAATAACAAGCACTAGAATTTGGTAGAAGTGAACTAGAATTCAACGAGGTAATGACAAGCTTCACGTACTGTTGAATCGTACCAAGTATGACAAAAATCAAGCAATGTATCACATAGGCTCATAGGAGAGATCGTCAAGTTAGGTTCACCACCTTTTTGAACCTATGAAAAACATGACCAGGATTCCAAGAAATCCTAGACCACAACGATGGAGCATACTACAATGACATAGTGTTATTCTTCCTCGTAGAGCCAATGTTATGTCTGTACGGTTTCTAACACGCCACAGGGTTGTTGCTAGCAGCATATTTTTCCTTTGGGATTGCATATATAGTATAGAGACCAAACAGGAGCAACCTGAATTTCTTGTTCCACTTGTTGTGGTTTCACAAGTAATACTCTTTTTCTGTTCTTTGTCACTGTTCTTTTATTGAGTTCGATCTATTCATGATGGACTTCGTAGGTCCTGTGTTGGACATCATAATTCGCTTGTGGGACTGTTGTGCCTACGTCCGTGATTATGAAGAGAACATTTCTTGTTTGAGGGACGTGGCATCTGATCTTCTAGGCCTTTGGGTTGATGTGAGTGTGAAGGTTCAACTGGCTGAGGCACAACATTTGAGGCGTTTGAATGAAGTGAATGATTGGTTGGTTAAAGTTGAAGCTATGCAAAGAGAAGTTCAAGCTATTCAACAGAGAGTTGCTCATGCTCAAGAAACACGTAGCAGATGTTCGACAAATTTTCCCACAAGCTGCAGGATGGGAAGGATTGTAAGTAAAAAAATTGGTGAGATTCGTGAACTTATTGATAAAGGGCACTTTGATGTAGTGGCTCAGGAAATGCCATATGCTGTGGTAGATGAAATCCCTCTAGAGGTCACAATAGGTCTAGAATCAACCTTTGAAGAACTTGGTGAATGTTTTGATGATAATAATGTGGGAATTATTGGCTTGTTTGGCATGGGGGGTGTAGGAAAGACAACCCTGCTAAAAAAGTTCAACAATGAGTTTCTTCCCACAAAATTTTATGATGTAGTGATTTGGGTTGTGGTGTCTAAAGAAGCAGATGTAGGGAGTGTTCAACAAAGCATAGGAAACAAATTAAATGTTCCTGTTGGTAAATGGGGTGGTAAGAGCATTGATGACAGAGCTATTGTTTTGTACAACTTTTTGAAGAGGAAGAAGTTTGTGTTGCTGCTAGATGATTTATGGGAGCGTATAGATCTTCTGAAGTTGGGGATTCCACTCCCTGATACTGAAAACGGATCTAAAGTGATATTCACAACAAGGTCCATGGAGGTTTGCAGGAACATGGAAGCCAACAGATGCATCAAAGTAGAATGTTTAGCACCAAATGAAGCATTTGCACTGTTCAGAGAGAAAGTGGGTGAAGAAACTCTCAACTCTCATCCTGAAATATTTCTTCTGGCTCAAATTGTGGCCAAGGAGTGTGAGGGACTTCCATTAGCTCTCATCACTGTTGGAAGATCCATGGCTCGAAAAACTCTCCCTGAATGGAAACGGGCCGCACGAACTTTGAAGATCTATCCATCAAGATTTTCAGGTATGGTTGACTATGTTTATTGTTTGCTTGAGTTTAGCTATGACAGTTTACCAAGTGCCTCACACAAGTCTTGTTTCTTGTACTGTTCCATCTTCCCTGAGGACTATGATATTAGAAAAGATGAACTGATTCAACTTTGGATTGGGGAAGGCCTTTTAGCTGAATTTGGTGATGATGTCTATGAAGCACGAATCCAAGGAGAAGAAATCATTGCAAGCTTGAAGTTTGCTTGTTTGTTGGAGGACAGTGAGAAAGAAAACAGGATTAAGATGCATGATGTGATCAGAGACATGGCTCTGTGGCTAGCTTGCGATCATGGATCAAACACCAGGTTCTTGGTGAGAGATGGTGCAAGCAGTGGTTCAGTTGAAACATATAATCAGGCAAAGTGGAAAGAAGTAGAGAAACTATCAATGTGGCGGCATAGCATTCAGAAACTCTCAGGAAAACAAGATTGCTCAAATCTCTTGACTATGCTCGTTAGAAATACCGAGATAACAAATTTCCCAGATGAGATCTTTCTGACTGCAAATCATCTCAGAGTGTTGGACCTATCAGGTAACAAAAGAGTAAGAGAATTACCTTCCAGCATTGGAGAGTTAGTTCAATTGCAGCATTTGGATCTATCAGGTACTGATATACAAAAATTGCCAAGGGAGCTTCAGAACTTGAAAAAATTGAGGTGCCTGCTGCTGAATTACATTTGCAACAGGCTTGTTTTCCCAAGGAAGTTGATATCAAGTTTGGTGTCATTGCAAGTGTTTAGCAAATTACCATGGGAAGATCAGTTTATTCTTCCTGATTTAGGGGAACCTGAGGAAACTGTGTTGTTGAAAGAACTGGAATGCTTGGAATGCCTTCAAGACATAAGCATTGCTCTCTTTTGCTTTTCTTCTATGCAAGTGTTACTGAACTCTTCCAAGTTGCAAAGATGCATCAGACATTTGAGAGTACTTTCTCCTTTCAATTCAACGCCACATGTTATATTGTTCTCACTCTTGACAAAAATGCAACATCTAGAGGTATTATCCATGTCAGTTTCTTCTCCTTCAAGTTTAGACCATGTCAGAAAAAAGGGGTCTCCATCACAGGTTTCTATGACAGAGTGCATTCCCATGAGTTCAAAGATTACTGAGCATGGTTACATTGTTGGCCTCCGTGAGTTATCCCTTGAAGGGTGTGGCATGTTGAACTTGAATTGGCTCACTCGTGCTCCAAGCCTTCAACTCCTTAGAATATACAATTGTCCCTCCTTGGAAGAAGTCATAGGTGAAGAAGAACTTGGCCATGCAGAAACTGTTTTCTCAAGTCTTGAAATTGTTGACCTGGATTCTTTACCAAAGTTAAGGAGCATGTGCTCACAGGTTTTGCAATTTCCTTGTCTTAAGGAGATATGTGTAGCAGATTGTCCAAAGCTGATAAAGCTCCCGTTTGATTCCAATAGTGCAAGGAACAGTTTGAAGCACATTAATGGACAGAAAAGTTGGTGGCGTAAATTGCAGTGGGAAGATGAAGCCACAAGGGATCACTTTGCTTCAAAATATGTACCTTTGCGTAAAATTCACCGAATACGTTGAATCATGTGTGCAATTGATCACCAACTGAATAAGGCCTGGTATCTCGTTATGTATCTCGAATTTGATTATGCAGTATTCTTGAACTTTGCTATGATTGTACTTGGTTGTGTTTGTGAGAGAGATATTTTGGGGATAAATTATTGTTCAATTTTTATACATCTTCTTTCACTAATGTTCTAAATCTCAATCTTTTCGTCAAAGTTTTGAAAATGACACCTCTCATCTGTTTTGTTTGAAAAGCTCTGGAACAAAGTTAGTTGATATAAATATATACAATAAAAAGGAAGAATCTATTAGTTTAAAAGGAGAGATGAGATTCATAAACTCATTATTTATAAAATTAAAGATGAAAGGTGTTCTCAATTCTTTATTATGTCTAATTTTCCTCTTTGAAAGACCCATAAAACACTATATGTTGTTTGTTAGATAGGATATTCTACGTTACTTTCCTAATGTCCAAAGAAATAAATATTTTATAATTTAGTTTAGGGATATTTAAATTTTTTATTTAATAGTAGTATTTCACATGTTTAATTTCATAAACAAAAATAGAATTAAAGTGCATGTATTAAGATAAAAATAAAATATCCACAAGAAATAATTTCATATGGCACATGTATTAAGATATAAGTAGGACAATGATATTTTTACAACTAAATTTTGACAATTATTTTTTTACAATTTGATGTGTCATATTCTAAATAATTTTAAAATATAGAAAAATAAGAAAATTGAAAAAATAAGAAGTCACTTAAAATATGCAATATCAAATTGTAAGAGAAAATTATCCATATAAAAATATCCGTAAGAATAATTTTATATCCCGGAAATAAAAAAGTGATGGAAGGAAACTCTCTCAAAATAAGAATTCAATTGATTATATTAGAAAATGTTTATTTGAAAAACAATTATTTTCAATATAAGTAATTAAACTAAGTAAAAAAGTAACATTTGAATATAAAAACTACCTTAGCAAGAATAGTAGTGTCAATTAGAGGAATTAGAGGAATTAGAGGAAGAAATATAAACAATTAATTTTAAAATAAGCATTTTTGAAATTACAAATTTTTAGTAGCAACTTTGATCAAATTTAAAAGGTGTTATTGAAAAAATTAATTTTTTAAAAAATTATTTAAGATATATATTTCTATCAAAATAAATATAAAAATTCTGTAATAAAAAATTAAATAAAGCTATAAAAAATAAAAAATAATTACTTATTTTAAAAATATAAACAATCTCCCTGGACCATTTTCTCATGGGAGTCCGGCCCAATATCTTTGGACCCAAAACGACGCCGTTTCAACCAAACGCAGCACATCTCACGGTTTTCACTTCTCCAACGTTCTTCTGCACAGCGCACTTCCCACAAGACCCTGAAATGGGTTATCTGAGCAGAGCTTCCAAAACCCTAAGGCAATCGAATTACTTATCGTTGTTATGCAGTTTCAATCTCAATTTCAACCCATTAACCAACAGAATAACCCATGAACGCTTTTCTGTGAGGCGTGAACTGTTCTGTTCACAGTCACGCCAATACAGCACCACCACGAGAGAGAAAAGCACCATAGATTTGAGCCAATACCCTCCGGAGCTCGTTAGAAACTTCTCAATCATTGCGCATGTAGATCATGGCAAGTCCACCCTCGCTGATCGACTTCTAGAACTCACTGGAACCATTAAGAAAGGCCATGGCCAGCCCCAGTATCTTGATAAATTGCAGGTGCTCTTTTTTGCTGGAAATTTTCAATTTTTTCATCTGGGTATTCTTTGTCGTGCTGTTAGGTAGAATGGGTATCGTCCAAAATTTAAAATTTGTTGGGTTAACCACATGAAGTATAATGAGACAATGGGTTGGTTGAATAGATGGAAAAAATAATATATTCAATGTCAGTGTAAACTTTCATCACTTACAAACTATGAATAACCACCTTAGAAAGTCACGGCCTTCCTGGTGAAAGTATAAAATTTATAATGACTGTGCTTGTTTATTGAACGAAAATATAATTTAATTTGAATACACTGATGTTGTAAATAAAATGTTTTACGGCTTCATTACATGGTTGATTTCTGAGTATGGAAAAATGGTTGACTTTTGTAATAATTTCCTCTAAACTTGTACATTTGGTGATATCTGATTGGTTGATAATGTAAAACGTTTTGTACTAAACAATTTATAGAAATTAAATTTTTTGTGGGATGTGTTGTATTTCTTATTTTGTTTTGTTAGTGAAGTTTAACATGTCTTAGGTGGAGAGAGAAAGGGGAATCACAGTTAAAGCCCAGACAGCAACGATGTTCTATAAGCACAGTGTAAATGGTGATGATTTCAGTGATGGAAAGGAGTCACCTAATTTTTTGCTGAATCTTATTGATACTCCTGGACATGTTGATTTTAGTTATGAAGTGTCAAGATCATTGGCAGCTTGTCAAGGTGTGCTTTTGGTTGTTGATGCTGCTCAGGGAGTCCAAGCTCAAACTGTTGCTAACTTTTACCTTGCCTTTGAGTCTAACCTAACAATTGTGCCGGTTATAAACAAGATTGATCAGCCAACTGCTGATCCTGATCGTGTTAAAGCCCAATTAAAATCAATGTTTGATCTTGATCCAAATGATGCACTGCTAACATCTGCTAAAACTGGAGAGGGTCTTGAGCAAATCCTTCCGGCAGTTATACAGCGTATACCTGCACCTCCTGGTAGGAGGGAATCTCCTCTTCGCATGCTTTTACTTGATTCATATTATGATGAATACAAAGGGGTAATTTGTCATGTTGCTGTTGTTGATGGTGTCCTGAGCAAGGGGGATAAGATTTCCTCTGCAGCTACTGGTCAGTCGTATGAAGCTTTAGATGTTGGCATCATGCATCCTGAACTTACACCTACTGGTATCTTACTTACCGGACAAGTTGGTTATGTTGTAAGTGGCATGCGAACAACTAAAGAGGCCCGTGTTGGTGATACAATTTACCATACTCGGACTTCTGTAGTAGAGCCTCTTCCAGGTATAGTCAGACAACTTAGATCCATGCATGTTGATTATTCATTCTGCTCTTTGCTGCATAGAATCTTTTAATTCATGTATGCTGCTGCATTCACAATTGCTGATTAAGAAAAAAAAAACCTATGCTGCCCTTAAAGGCTTAATGGACTTACTGAAAATAAAATGAGTCCATTTCATTGCTTGACCGTTATTATTTTTCCTGTAAAAAATAATACCTAAATGATCAATATTATGTGGTATTATATATTTTTTTTCTTCCTTTCTCCATGTGTATGACAATATTATTGTTTTATTTTAGTATATATGGGCGCATTTATTGGTCCTAAGTGTATAGTTTTTGAGTTATTTGATAATTTAAACTGTAGGGTTCAAGCCAGCAAAACATATGGTGTTCTCTGGTCTTTATCCAGCAGATGGATCTGATTTTGAAGCTCTAAATCACGCAATAGAGAGGTTGACATGCAATGATGCCAGTGTCTCTGTTACTAAAGAAACTAGTACTGCTCTAGGTCTGGGGTTCAGGTCTGGTACCTATTACTAAAAGAAAGAAATGAGAATTTGGTTCTGGAAAAGTCGAAACATTTGGCTCCATCTGTAATAACTTTTGTTTCCAATTATGTTTTGCTCAGGTGTGGGTTTTTAGGCCTTCTGCACATGGATGTTTTTCATCAAAGACTTGAACAGGTAACACATCACTGTATGATAACCAGATGATTACTTTAAACTCTCGGTGAAGATATATTTTGGAAAGTGGGATGCCTTCAAATTTTTTACTCATATGCATGCTTCAGAGGCATTGTGAAGTTAATGTGATTTTTTCACGGAATGGACAGAACTTAAGTTTCTTTCCCATCTTCAAGCATGGTATGTTGGTGATCGATATTATGTTTCTGTAAACAGGAATACGGAGCTCATGTTATCTCAACTATTCCTACTGTGCCTTACACATTTGAGTTTTCTGACGGAAGGTAGCTAACAAACTTGCATTTGTCAGACTAGTTCCACTATGGTTTGCTAAGACTCTAGTTGTGCTTTTCAGCAAGTTAGAAGTTCAGAATCCTGCTTCATTACCCTCTAATCCCAAGCAAAAAGTGACAGCCTGTTGGGAACCTACAGTTATAGCTACTATAATCATTCCTAGTGAGTAAGCTCTTTACAACCCTGGGTATAATTTTTTTACTGTGCCAGAGCCTCATGCTTTGCTATCTTAATTTATTGGTGATTTAAGGTATGTGGGACCTGTTATTACCCTTGTCTCTGAGCGTAGGGGTCAGCAGTTGGAGTATTCATTCATTGACAGGTAAAATTTTGGGAGAGTTTCCATTCCATTACTATATTCAATTATCCATCTATGAATATATGTATGTGTGTGTGTGTGTGTGCATATCATGAAAAGTATCTTGATTTTTTGGGATATCATGCTCATTATGGATGATCATCCACAAAAAAATGACAACTTTTTCTACATTTTTGTGGTGCTTCATCAATTTATCCCTGGTTGAAGTAATAAATCTTTAAGTTTCTATCCTGCAGTCAACGGGTATTCATGAAGTACCGCCTGCCTTTGAGAGAAATTGTTGTTGACTTTTATAATGAGTTGAAGAGTATAACATCAGGCTATGCTTCATTTGATTACGAGGACTCAGAGTATGTACCCTGCTCCTGCTTTCTCACCCTATAATTTTCTGCGTGATTATTGTTGTGCACCCACTTTTTTTCCTTGATGCATTGATGCCATGTAGTGTTTGGAATAATCATGTGGTACATGTAAAATGTAGATTTGCACAAAAATGTTGTGATACCTGATGGATATACTGTACTATGTGCATACTCATAGAATTTTGTTTGATAAATAATTTGTGTGGTTTATTTTATACTTATTGGCTGTCATGTCATCAAGTTGGATAGGGAAATAACTTCTTATGTTTGGAGTGGCTTACTTCCTACCTTGTAATGCATTCAATGGTTGTAATTACAGTTATCAACAAGCTGATCTGGTAAAACTTGATATTCTCTTGAATGGACAACCAGTTGATGCAATGGCAACCATAGTTCATAACACGAAAGCATACCGCGTTGGGCGTGAACTGACAGAGAAATTGAAAACTGTCATAGACAGGTCTTTTTTCTTTATTAGTTGTTTCTTTTCATGCTGCTTCTTCAGTTTGAAATCACCCCAAAAGAGCTCTTCATTTTTATCAGGCAAATGTTCGAGATAACCATACAAGCTGCCATTGGGTCAAAAATCATAGCAAGGGAGACGTAAGCTTCTTTTTAAATTATCATTTTGGGATGGTTGACTTAAATAAAACCTTAAGCTTCCGATATGAAGATAATAATCTTGATTAGTATTTGTAAATATCTGTCATTTTATTTCCAGTATCTTCGAATAGCTTTTTATAGGTGGATTTTAGACCCTCTTGAGAGAAACAAAGGGCAATAAATTAAGTAATCTGTTCACATGACCTGATCATCTGTTGCCAAGCTTAAACTCTCCCTATTGATTGTAGGATTTCTGCAATGAGGAAAAATGTTCTTGCCAAGTGTTATGGTGGTGATGTTACTCGAAAAAGGAAGCTATTGGAGAAGCAAAAAGAAGGAAAAAAGAGAATGAAGCGTGTTGGTTCTGTTGATATACCACAAGAGGCATTTCACCAACTACTGAAAGTTTCTTAGAAGACTACTTTTGAAGATATCTGTGTATGAGTATGACACAATGGTAATGACTTGTTTCCCTTTTTCTTTTCAATAATATTAAGGTGCATCTAACGGTATAAAGAACACATCAACTAACATATCCATCCATAGATTGTTCTGAAGTCTAACCTCTTATTTGACTATAAAACATACCTGTTGTGGTAATAAAGAAGAAGAAAACAGTTGAATTACTTAAATTATAGGTGGAACTTTCAGTCTAATCCCCCAAAAAGTATATTTAATTTGTGTCCTCTTTTGTGGTTGTGCATTAAATTGGGAAATTATTACACACCTATTTGGATGACAGTTGCATGCAAGATTTGGTATCATTGGCCCTCATGCTTAGTAGTTTTATTGTGAACTTTATGTAGGGAACTCTACCAATAAATAATGAGTTTCACCTTACCTCATTCGTATCATGCACTAAAGCATGCCATTGTGTGCTCAGTTTCCTATATCTATACAAAATTCTTAGATTTATAATTTTATATTCCAAAATCTTCTGATATTGATGATCTGGATTATTGCTCTCTGAATCTCAGATTTTTCAACGGAGTTTTGAAAACTACACCTGCCATATAACAAGCTGTTCAAATTTGCTTCAGAAAGAGGCTGAAAAGAACTCAGCCACTGCTGGTTGATTAATGATTGCCAGGGACTCCTTGAATTCTTTGTTTCATGGATCAACACGCACAGTCTTGCCGCATAAAATTAATCTAATAAAATAAACCGTATAATCACTTTTGTAGCAGAAATTTTCAACTATAGGATGTACCATGTTCTTGATACAGCTTACGATATGTGTCCTTTTAGTGATTTGTTTTTATTTTTCATTTGAGAAGGTATATACATTGAATCATGGAAATGCACATGCTCAGATCTCCCATCTGGCATAAATTTAGAAAAAACAGAAAAACATATTGTTTGCTCAACATACTATAATAATGATAATCCAACATTTTTGACTCAGGTTGGCCTCATACCTATCCAAACATTTCGAAAGTCTTTAAAATTTGAATATTCAACCTATCCAAACAATTTTAATTTTCAACTTGTCAATATTTGTTACTGATTTACCGTTATTTTGACAAATGAGGCAATCTAGAACACATCATACGTAGCACTAGCACTTCATCATGAGATAAAAAAAAATTAATAACAGAGATAAATCATATTTATTTTTTTCTTGTCTTTCAATTTTGTTCTTTCATACATCCACACTATATACAGAGAAGAGAGACATTTGGGATTAGCATGGTGTAAATAACACAACAATCCAGAAAACAAAATGAACATACAGAACATTTTGACATGAACCTAACTCTACCTCTCTTTTCATTCAGTATTCGGTTCATATTAGATGATGCCCCATTCATGCTCAATGTATGAATGGTTTGAGATTTGTTTAATTTCAACATATTTCAGCCGCGGAAACAATGCTTTCAAATCGTCTATGTCGACATTCAATTGCTTAAGGTACTTGAGACGCAGTATTTTCAAGGTCCTCAATGTTAAATGTGTTTTTATACTTTCCAATTTTCCTCCTGTTATATTTAGCTCTAATGTCGACTCCAACCCAGCACGTTCCCATTTGCTTGGCATAAAACATTCTACAAAACTCTTTCCAGGAAAACATTCAAGATGTAACTTTTTTAAATGTGGTGGCACAATGATATTAATGTTAGCATACTTTGGGTCAGACACATTCCAAGATATCTTCAGCTGCTCAAGTTTGAAAAAATCTTCCAAACGTTCAAACTCCCCATTCCTGATCACGGCCTCACTTCCAATATGTATGCTGAGTCCCCTTAGTTTTCTCAATTTTACAAGCTCTGATATTCTGCAAGGAGTCTTTCCAGGACGGCTTATTAAAAATCCCTTGAGTACTTGCAGATTAGTGAGCTTCTCAATCCCCTTTGGCATGCCCTCCACAAAGCAACACTCGGACAAAATTAGATGTGTCAGACTTTTCATTGTTGAAATATCATCAGGTAGTGTTTCCAAATTATGGCAAGCTTTCAGATCAAGAACTAGTAGGCTCTCAAGTTCAACGATGGAGGATGGAAGCTCGAATATTCTTGATATCCCACGGAGACTAAGATATCTCAACTGCTTTAGATTTCTCAACTCTTTCAAGAATTCTTGACTCCCAACTTCAATGTGATGCAAAGCTGAATCTTGCCAACGCCCCAGTTGAAGCACCAGTAAATTCTTCAATTCAGTTACCCATTTAGGTCTAAAATTGAGATAACTTGCACCAATATTAAAAATAGTACCTATAGTACGGTCCCCAAAATACCAGTCATCTCCACCTAGTGTAGCTTTTTTTCGTTCAAGCTCTAACCTCTCTACTCTAATTTGCGGATAAGTGGTTGGTATAAAATATTGTCCTTGATGCTTTCCATTTTCCTTTGATAAATATAACTCCATTTGATGACGGACGTTAATAAAAATTTGAAATCTATTGACAGAGGGATCCTTTCCATTGCCACAGCGTACAATCACACCACATTTCAAAAGATCATCAATCACATCCTCGCCCTCTTCCTCTGCTCTTTTGTTCTCTGTATTTCCAATCAAACCCTCTCCAATCCACAAATTAATTGCATTTCTTTTCCTTATCACAGCGTTCTCAGGGAAAATGAAGAGAGAACTCAGGCAAAGTGTTGATGGATTGTCTGGCGAGTAATAAAGATTTTCCAGATTGCGAATCCTCTCGTGGGCCTGCCATAACTCTTCTGATGGGTGAAATATTTGGCCACCAATGTGATCCTCGTCCTTAGATGAGTCATCAAAAGCAAGAATTGGGAGCAAATTGTGAGCAGAATCTCTGATTCTCTGGCAAATGCCATCCATGTCTTCATCCAGCTTCCCGCGGTCTAACTTACGAAGATGGTCATACACCTCTGCTAATGTGTCAAGAAGCACTTCTTCCTTCTTCTTCACTCTCACAAACACATCCTCTATCTTCTTCAGATCCGACCTCAACTTCTCCAACTTCCTATCAAATGATTCATCTCTTCCCCTTTCATGGAATTTCCTCCTTGCTATCATCAACTGCTTCAACAACACAGGTATTGCTTTCATCTTGTTTGTTCGAATCGACATTTTACTGCAAACTAACAAATACATATAAAGTCACCCAAATTTTTAATACTGCAAGTTTTATTTATGTGAAAGAAGATGCGAAACATATAGAAAGAAATATTATGTTTATTATTGTATATTATTCAGTGATATATGTATCACTTATATACAGTAGTCCAATACTTAATTCTGGAGAAAATACAGCAATATCTCCTATAATTAAGCTAAGGAGATCTGATAATATTCTATCTATTATGCCATCATAATATTATGCTAATATTACGCTAACACCTCCCCTCAAACTCTAGTTGGTATAGTAGATGTCAACTTGAGTTTGCTTAAGAGATCCTGGAAGCGTTTTGGAGGATGCGGTTTGGTAAAGATATTAGCAGTTTGATCAGTAGAGGAGACTGAAGTCAATAGAACAGTGCCATTAACAACATGATGACGAACAAGGTGACAATTAATTTCAATGTGCTTTGTGCGCTCATGGAAAACATCATTATGAGAAATGTGTATAGCACTTCTATTGTCACAATAAAGTAGAGTAGCCGAAGAATATGTGACACCTGTAAAATAAGATGAAATAGAGTTTTGGGATTAATCTCCCTTGTGTAAACCCTACACAAAGGACAGTTTATTTATATTGATAATGGGCCAAATCCCAGAAATACATAATGGGCTGAGTCCAACTATTAAACACAATATTATATCATCTAACACTCCCCCTCAAGCTGGTGCATACAAATCGTATGTACCAAGCTTGTTACAAAGATAATCAATT
>Ga0214544_1006532_pt1 | contig 21426 bp, 18 predicted proteins | sample CNSS3metaG_FD_160074 | JGI IMG/M metagenome (GOLD analysis project Ga0214544, IMG submission 160074) | Root nodule microbial communities from cowpea collected in UCLA plant growth center, Los Angeles, California, USA - CNSS3 | ecosystem: Host-associated > Plants > Roots > Nodule | place: USA...
CAGCCCTAGCCTTTCCTATATGAGAAACCATATCATGATTGATTTGTTTGAGTGAGGCTACTCTTTGAGTTGCATCAAAGAGGCGTTGAATGTCGTTAGCAAAAATATCTTGTGCCCTTTTCCAAAATGAGAAGCATGTCTTGTAAGGTCTCAAAATGTCTAAGACCCCTTGCTCAACTGATTGCCATAAAACAGCACACAACTGAAAATCCAATTTCTACCACTTAGGTTTCTCTTCCTCTAAAATAGTAGAGACCTCTTTTCCAAGATGATCATGATATCCTTGACCAAGAAACCACAACTCCACCGAAGCTGACCAAAAGGAGTAATTTTTCCAGTTCAGTTTCGCAGAGGTAATAATCGGAGTAGCTGATAGAGAGGGAGACATTCCACCCGTAGTAGCCATAAAAAAAACTTAACTTTTGAGAAGAAACCCTAGGTTCAAGATATGGTCACCGAAACAGAGAACCAAAAGCAGATATAAGACCAGGAGGCTCCGGCGAGACGAACGACGGTGGCGCGGCGCGATTCAGGCACCGAGAAGGCGGCGCGTGGTGTACACGCGCTTGAAGGTCACCGGAGAGAGGCGGCGCGTGCGGAGGTTTCTGGGGACGTGACTTGCAAGGATGGGTTGCGCTCCTCGAGGCGCACCTAACCCTGACTTCGCCGGAGTATACTCGTCGGCATCAACGGCAGCAACAGCGGACGGCACGGCGAACGGCAGCGAACAGTGGCGGAAGATGGCGGACGATGACAGTCGCTGTGACAAACAGTGAAGATGAACCAGACTCATGTTCTGGCTCTTGATACCATCTTGAAGAGATTTCAGATAAATGAAACACTGAAAACTTGTCACTGTTACTGTTTTACTACTGTTTATATAAGAAAATAATAAGCAAAATACAAAGAGTCAAGGCCCAGTCCTAACCCTAATCCTAAAGAAGGGATCCTATACATGATAAATAAAATATTACATCTCAACATTCATTATACAAGAACTTTAAATAAGCATGCCAAGGATGCCAAACAATATGTAGAAATAATGACTGCACCTAGGCAATCTTAATGTGTAAGTTAGGGGGTTGAGTGTTGGATACCTTCCTGCACCTAGTTATAGCTATGATGATGAATCAGTCTCTTGTATCTATTTTTCATATATAAAAATATGAGGAACATGAGAAAGGTCTCTTAAGCACTCAAAATATATTTTCACTGTTTAATCTTAAGTCAATACTCAAGGAAGTGGAAGAGAATTCATTTCCCAATGCTACTAAAGTTCACTTTCATACATAATTTCATATGAATCATAGCATACCTATATTAAGAAATAGTGTTAATTCTAACAATTGAGCAACAACATTATCATGTTTGGAATCAATGATCTTTGGAAAATTCATCTACCTTCATTTGTTTTACCCACATCTGCAGGGCCATTGTATGACTGATGTGCCGCATAACCATCATCATCTGCAAGCAATACATAAAAGAAATACAAGTAAATAACTTCCAACAAACACTTTTATGACATTTCACACCACCAGGAAGAGATAAGTTCAAAATTGATAATTAAATAATCAATGAGGTAGAGAATAGAGAGTACCCTTATCAGGATATGCCTTTGGAACTGATTGATCACAGGTTCCAATATCTATGGTTTCAGCATGCTGTAACAAGAGCAAAGACAACCTTATTTAGGAAAATAATAAAACAGGTAATTTTCAGCAACAAAAGCAAGTATAACCATTATAAGTATAGCTAGGTTAGTGCACTGATGTCTTACCGGTGCATGGTCATCAGTTAGAGACAGCATCAATTGTTTTTTAAAAGTCTCCAACTAGAACATAGAAAAAAAAGAAAAGATGTGAGATCTACATAAAAGTAAGGGGGAAAGATATAAAGTAAAATCATTTTGACAATCAAGTCAACATATGTACTCTTACAATGAAAAACAAGCATGCAATAGAGTAAAATAAATGCAATTTTGTATATACACGGAAACACATTTGTCCTAACCAATCATTGAGTTAGAAATCATGACATAAAGAAAAAGACATACAAAGCCTATTAGTGAATAAAAAAATGTACAAACTCTCCTCTCCTTAAAGCTACTTTAATTACACTTTCTTCCTTTTGTTAAGAAAGTTGCACTCCTCTCCTTAAAGCTTACAATTCATTTCTTCTTCTTAAGTCCTAAAATCAGTAATATGGTATTCAAAATTAGTTGTCCATGATATTGAAATTAGTGGAGAGAAGAGAAAAGACTGTGGAAAACTTATTTGTAGTTTCTTACCACACTCAAAGGTTCAATTGTACGAAATAGAATCAAAGTATAACACCTGCTTCACGGGGAAGGAGTAATTTTAAGAATGGAGAGAAGGGTAGTGTAATTTGAACATAATTCCAAGCAACAATGTAATTTAATCGAAAAATAAATATACACAGAGGAAAAAATCCGAACAGGTAAGTTTGAAAGACCTCCCATTATACCAAAATGAGTTGTAAAATAACACTTCTCTTTTGAAAAAGGGACATACTTCACAGCTAGAGATAGAGATATTCGACAGAACATATGTTGTTCGCTATAAAAAAAAAAAAGGTGTTTTTTAGCACAGAGAAGTTAGTACTTGGGACAGATGGTTTCAAGAGAAGGCATTGCAGCTGAGCTAACAAAACAATATATATATACACCGAGAGAGAGGTGTAAAGGGATTAAGAGGGTTTCTTTGGTTAATGGGATACCACAAAAAGTTTGTGAAGAATTAAGGAAAATAGTTGGCCTCTCACCCAACAACTTAAGAAAATAAACTTTGCTTGGGGAAAAAAGCTCAAAGGGCAACTAAAGGAGGCTAAGACTACTACAATACAGTGCTGAAGGTTCCACATTTTGAGAAGACTTTCGAGATAGAGACAGACGCATTAAGGACAGGATTGGGGCAGTTTTAATGCAGAAAGGTTGACCAATGGCTTAGATTGGGGCAGTTATCCCTAGTCAATGTGAGAGTTCCAACACACCTCCCTCATACCGAGGTGTGTGTTTATATAACAATAATGTAATGAATTACAAACAATAACTGTGCGACTAGCTGTTTCCAAAATATGCTATAACTAACTAAAGAACACTATTGAACTGAGAAATGAAAGAGACTTCATAACTAGCTAAGAAAACACGAGTTGAATCAAGGTCCAAGAAAACATCAGACGACCTGTCAACAATGTTAGTAGAAGCCTTGACTTTCATAAATCTATGCTAATACCAATGCTGGTTTGTTTGAGGCGTTCTTGTGGGAGGTTGTGGCCACCGGTGCTACGCAAGTGGTCGTATGTTTTTGTTGATTGGCCCTCTTAAATACTCCACCTTGGGCTAACCTGATCGACTCTAGGATTGATCTTGCAAGTCTCTTCTTGGTGATGTTGTCATGGTAATTAGCAAGTTGCTCAACTATCTTCAGTTGGTCCCCAAACACTAGAATCAAACTGTAAGGCGATAGGTGAACTTGTCCTTTGTTTGAGAATCCATGCTACCAAAAGCAGTGCGGGAACTTAGCTCTTTTCAGCTTCCCTACATCTTCTAAACTTCCATAGTACATGAAAAATTGCAGATACTCACATTTTGCAACCTTTATAATTGCAGCATAGAGTGGTTTAACTTCTAACCTAACACTATCATGGTAGAATACTGAAGAATTGGTAAGTATAAGGCAGTCGTAGATCCATTTATATATACACTCATGTTTGTCCATGATATTATATCCAACATATAGTTTGCAACCAACCCAATGTCTTTTCCTCTCTTTTCTCCTCTAAAAAGCATTCTATGATGCCATGACACAAATCCCTGCAAGATCCTAAGATTGTTGTAACCTCTGTGGCCATGCCCAACTTAAACATCAGGAAGTTTCATCATCTTTTGTACATCTTGCAATCATCCTCAGTGCATGCATCCTCTTATTGAAGAAGTTAGTGTAATTGTTACTTGAGAAATTCTTAAAGAGAAGAATTGTAAATTAGCCATGGTAAACAAGACCCGTAGTTCTCCATATAGAAGGAGCCTTTCTTGTTGGCACAAGAAAATCATCAACTTGAGACAGAAGCTTGATTGGCATAAGAATGATCCCTTTTTGCTCACTGACTTCATCAATGAGTCTATGAAGGCCCTTCCAAGATCTCTTGAAGAACTGAAGCACATGCCCTTCTGCTACGAGAGCATTTGTTGTATTTGTTGTCGACCTTGTTGCTAGGTTGCTGCCAAGATTGTTTTCATAAGCATGGACAGTACAATAGGCATTTTCTATTTCAAATTATTGTGTGCCAATTGCGTCAGACTCCGTTTCTACAAAACTGTCATGGAGATTAATTTTCAAATCAACCAAGGAGGAGGTCACAGTAGCCAGTAGTTGAGCCTCTTTCTCAAAAAGTGTTTTAGTCTCCATGTTCAGTGTTTGATGTTTTTCTGTTATATTTGGTTGATCTATGATCTCTAGCGAAGGCTCTCACTCATGACTCTGATATCATATTAAAAAGTGAACTTTAAGCCTAACCCAACCCTACAAAATCAACTTGCTTGTAAGGTGAGATTTGGACCCACTTACTATAAATTTGCTTTATCTCTAGTCGATGTGGAACTTCCAACACACACCCTCACGCCAAGATACATACATCTCGAGCGTGGGACTAGACATTAATGAAAACAAAGAGTGTTTAAACTGGGCATAGCCATAGAGGTTAGGACAGTCTTAAACACCGGGGCAATTTCATCATCTTTTGTACATCCTGCAATCATCCTTAGTGCTTGCATCCTCTTATTGAAGAGTTAGTGTAATTGTTACTTGAGATATTCTTAAAGAGAAGAATTGTAAAATAGCCATGGTAAACAAGACCCACAACTCTCCCTACAGAAGGAGCCTTTCTTGTTGAGACAAAAAAATCATCAATTTGAGACCAAAGCTTGATTGGCATAAGAATGATCCCTTTCTACTCACAGACTTCACCAATTAGTCTATGAAGGCCCTTGCAAGATTTCTTCAAGAACTGAAGCACAAGCCCTACTTCTATGAGAGCATATGTAGTATTTGTTGCCGCATAGATTATCTACCCTATTGCTAGGTAACTACCAGGATCATTTTCATAAGCATGGACAGTACAATAGGTGTTTTCATAAGCCCACTCGACATCTTCTCCACCACCATCATAAGTCTGCTAATCAAATTTTCTAGCCGTTGGAACCTCTAATGACGTTCCCTTTTTGCTTTGTCATAATCTTGAACCATTTCTTGCACTATCTTTTCCAGCCTATCCAATCTTGATTCCGTTCTTGTATTCACCATGCCCCTGCACAGCTACCATAGGACCAAGAAAGAAGCTCTGAATACCAATTGATAGGTGCCCAGAATAACAAAAACATACAAGACAGTTTTTGTATGATTTATTATGAACAAATTGTTCTAACAACATAGTAAGAACAGGTAACAACAATGCACACAAACCAAAGGTCTTTCGAGAAAACCTTTCTCTCCTAACTTCCTTTCTCAATAAAACTCCCTTCTCACCTCCAAATAAGACTATTTATAATACTCTATTATAGTTATGTAATTGCACTTGTACTAACTACCTTCTTTTTTCCTTCTTTTGTAAGTTGTATCAAACCTATCACCAACTAACTTGCTAGTACATCCTTATCCAGCCAAAGTTCCATGGCCCTTATCAAGTGATGGAAAGTATAGGTCCTACAACATACAAAACTGAAATGCCTGAAGGGAGTGATGTCCATCTCGTACTCCATGTCTCTAACGAAAATATTTGTAGCAGCAACCAGGTACAACTTAACCTCTTCCTCCATTCCTAATAAGATATTGGGAGCATCAAGTCCAACCAAAAGAAGTACAAACTACGTGATTGAATGACCAAGGGAATATATAGATTTTTGTCAAATGGAAGCACCTTCCAGCTTGTGAAAATTCATGGGAATTCATTGGATGAGTTCCAGGAGCAATTACCAGAATTTCACCTTGAGGACAAGGTGGATTTTAAAGGAGGAAGAGTAAACGTAGATATAAAGGCCTTGTGTCACTGAAGTTTATGTGAGAAGGTCCAAGAAAGAAATGCAGGACAGTGAGCAGCACCACACCTAATCATAACCAAAAGGACAAATATTTAAAATAAATGCCAAGGGCAGTTGTCGAGTAGGAGGTAGCTAAAGTAAATGTGTATGTGGTGGGTATCAGAGGGAAGATAAGAGAGCATGAGTGGAAGATAGAAGGAGGCAGATGATGTATGGGGAAAATTATTTATGACTTGTGGGTGAGACTAGGCACTCTTGAATTGTCTAGAACTTGTATTATATTCTGCAATTTCTCACTCCAATAGAATTCAAGACTTTGAACTCACTAATTCAGAACTGAAGTTTCCTAAATTAATACATTGTTTCTGTTTTTTACTTTGTCCATCCACCGGCACCTATCAGAGAGTAAGGGAAAGGGTGAGTTTGTTAAACATATGGGATAAGCTGGCAGTTTGTTATGTCCGGTACATTGAATTGATTGAGGGAATATTCGGATTGTTGATAGTCAATAAAGGCAGGGAGATAACAGGTGGAGACATTTTGTTGGTGGGCTAGAGCCTAGGGGTGGACAGAAAACTTACCTAAGATGAGCCACAGGCACCAGGCACTGTATGCATATATCTTAACATATTTTATTTCTGCGCTTGAGCTTTCAGATACTTGTGTAATTTTTCTGGTTTTCTAACACTATGTAACACATAATGATACAATTGAAACAAAATATTGAGGCAGGAAAAATCACAACCAAGAAGCTAATATTGCTTAACTATTTTCTTGATTGATACTTGAAACAAACCCCCAATAACGTTTCACCATCTCACAGAAATGTAAAACATAGGAAGGGATCAGGAAACCGCACATAGTTCTAGCACAAACAATGGCAGCAGTTAAAATTTTCTGAAGAGCATAGACAGAAATGATATACATACAGAAAAAAAAAAAGTTAAAATGACCAAAATCAAATAAATATTCACCTTGGCAAAGTCTCGACTTAGCTTCTTCACCGTTGCTGCCAATTGATCTCTCTCCTTCGTAAGCTTTATCTACAACCAATAAACAGAAGACATAATCACTCATCATCAACTCTAAACAACACAATCATATTAACCTGTGCAAATTATTCAAACACACAAATGCGCACTAAGCAAGAGAGTCAAAGCCAAGTTTATCATTCATCCTCTCTTCCTCTCACCATATATTTAGTTACTTAAAAGTATATTATCTGACATCTATTACTAAAGGATGACACTAGAACACTAGAAAAGAAATAATTTTTCCCTTCCACTGCAAACTACTAAACACAACAATTTACGATAACCAACCAGCACCAACAATCTACAATAACCATCCCACATCCACTACATCCATTCCTCCTTTCATCTGCCTCCACTCTTCTCAATGCTTATCTCTTGAGGGTACAAAAGAAGCCAATTTTACATAATAGATGGTCACCATTGTTCACAGGGTACAAAAGAAGCCAGTTTTATGCACACAGGTATACCAATATAATCTGAAATAATAATTTTTGCCTCAAAATAAAAAACCCACTACCTTTAGTTCAGTTCGCTTAGAACAAACAATCTTTCATGTTTAACCCCGTCAGTCTTTTAAAAACAAAAGATTAATGCTTTAAATTTAATCAGTACACCCCCAGTTAATGTAAAACCAATTTTCATAGTAAGAGCTGGTTCTACAGTAAATATCACTCACACACGTTTCCTTTCTCAAGCTTTTGCTAAGTCTACATCTGGAAGAGCTTATTTGAACACATCTGAGTACATAGCACAACGACGTGTACAAACATTTGAGAGAAAATATGAAAAATAGACCATAGATTATAAGTTGTTTTCAGTCTGATGGTCCATAATGTGACCCTAAATTGTTAGACCTAAGCACAGAACCGCATATGGCACAGTAGTTCCAACTAATTCCGTTAAATTACTCTGCGATACTATTTTATAAAGTAGATTTTTAAGCATAACTCAATAACATTTGTACCCACTAATATACTATAATTTAGCTATATCTGTAATTAATATGAGATTTTCATCTCAGCCCACAAAACTAATCCACGAGGTGGGAGAGCTCAAGCTTGAGTGATCCAGTAGCTCACATACTCAACCTGTGACTCTAACACACCTCACCATAACTTACGAACATTTTCCCTTTGAAAACAAAAAAAAAAAAAAAGAAATATCTTCTTATGTTCATAACACCCCCAAAGACTAATTCATTAGGTGAGAGAGTCTCAAAACTACCAGATCAAGTAGTCTCAAAACACACCCCACCATAAGTTACGAAATTTCCCCTTCGAAAAATAAGGTCATTTTGTTTTTCTTCATGGACACGGTCAACGCGGTATACCAGAGCTGACAACCAAAAAAATATAGAGGTTTATACATGTATTATTAAGACCATAAACAATGCACATAATAATCTGTAATTAATTTAAAAACTAAAAATATGCGAAGTGAAAAGGGATAACAAGAAGCGAACGTTATCGTTGAGGGCGTTGTTGAGAGTGGAGTCCGATTGGTTGCAGGCGCGAGTGAGAGAGGAGAGGCGTTCTTCGAGGTCGTGGATGATTCGGTCCTTCTCTTGAAGCTTGCTGCGGAGGCGAGAGGTGTCGGCTTCGAGAGCAGAGACACGGGAAGCGATGGCCATGGAGGTTATCTTGCGAGCCAGATCGAGCTGCTGGTAAGGGTCGGTTGGGATGACGGCGAGAATCTCGTCGGGGAGGTCGAAATCCACCGCATTGCTCACTGAACCCGCCGTGCTCTGCGACATGCCCTCAACCCTCTCGCAACCGCAATTCCACAGAAAGGGTTTGGTGGAGGTTGAGGTTGTCGCAGAGCTGGAATGAACGAGGGAAAACTAAAATATTCTCAAATCGGTGGCCCCAACCCTCGTCATTCAACAATGAACTAAGCAATTATTATTATTATTCCATTTCTTTATTCCTTCTTTAGATATCCTTACTTTTCTTTTATTGTTTTCTTTGAAAACTAAAAAGAAAATTTTAATTTTTCAATAATGATTTAAAAAAGATACTTGTAAGGGTTAATTTAGAGAGAGAAATTAGACAGTGAGAGATAGGGTAGTAATAAATAAATTTCATCGAATAAAAAAAAGTTATTTATATTTAGTAGAAAGTAAATTAGAAATATATACATCTTTTCATATAACAATATAAATTTGTTAAAAAAAATAAAACTGTGTAAGTAGAATATTTTCGTAGTTATGAAAAGTATATTCTTATTTTATTTTAATAAATTAAATTATACACATATATGTTAAATTAAAAATTGAGTTGTGTTACTAGAAAAGCACCCATTATCGCAATCATATTCTTAGTTTTCTTAATTTTTTTTTTCAATATCTATATTTGAATATAAAGAATTTATTTTTAATGGTCCCATTTGTTTTTTAATTAATTCTTAGATTATATATTTTTTAAATTAAAATAAATTATTTTTTTATAATTATAATAAAATAATTATCGTTTCTCTAATATTTTTATAATTATAATAATAATATTTTTTTCTGTTTTTTATTAGTCTTATATAGTCGTGTTTCATTTTTTTTTAATGTTAAAATTTAAATTTTGCTAAAGATAATAAAATAATTTACCTGAAAATTATGTATATAGACATATAGATTATTACAAATATGTTTTTGACCTTCTGGTGGAAAGCAATCGTTCATGTCGTCCAATAAACTGTTTTTTTTTCCCTTACCACAGTATTAATATATCCGACATTTATTCTTTTATCTTTTCAAATTTTATAATCAAATCTTCAATTTTTAAATTAGTGCTTAAATTGAATTTTTGTAAATAAAATAAAGGGATTTTGTAATCACCTTTATTTTTGGTTTGAAACAATATACTATCAAATTTCTTTCTTTTTTTTTCTATTTTGTTTGCATTTTTATATTATATTCATGTTAATAATTATGCGTCTCGATGTTGTGACGATAGATTAAAATATTTATTTTATTTTAAATTTGAAAAAGTGGGATAGTTTAAATTTAAAAATTTAAAACAAAATAAGACAGCTGGTGTCTTTTTCTTTTGATGGGCTATGTGTGCGTTTTGAGTTTTTCTGAGTGTCCTTGTCTTCGTTTTAATTTTGAGTTCGTTTCCCTCCAAAACGGCCTTTTGCCCAGTTTTTAAATTTTTTGCCTTTTCCTTCTTCTGGTTACTTCCCCCATTTTTTTATGAATTAATTCAAACTTCAGATATAACCGCCAATTTTTCTTTTCAAAATATGTTTATTAAATTATTATATTATAATTATTAATTAAAACATAATGTATATAGAAGTGTTCTTAATTTAAATTATAATATTATCAAAGTATATTTATATCATTTATAGATTTTAATTATTTAAGAAAAATTACGTCAAATAACACTTATTTCAAATTTAAATAAACTGGTTTAGAACTTGATTTTGTAGTCTGTATTTCTTTATTAACATGATATTTTAGTTGAGTAACTATTTTTTTGTTTAGTCACGTGATGATGTTAAAATAAAATTTTACTTCATTTCAACTAGGTTTAATTAGAGGTTGGAACACGAGATCGGACTGGTTTAGGTTGAAATTTTTTTACAAATTTTAATACGGGTTGATTTTTTACCCGACTCATCTAAAACTTGACTCACCCGGGTTGAATCTGTGGTAAGCCGGGTTGACTCACCAACCCGCATATAAAAAGATCACACAAGTGTTTTTTATTTTTTGGTTAAATTACCATTTTGGTCCCTTTATTTGTCATGAAATTTTAGTTTGGTCCTCAAGTTTTTCGTTATCTCAATTTGGTCTTTATCTTCTTAAAAATGAGTCAATTTGGTCATCACCGTTAACTTTGACCAGACGGTGGTTAAGTCAATGCGACGTATCAATTCTCTGTTTTTTGAATTTTTTAATATTTTTTAATTTTAATTTTATTTATTTATTTTTTAAAAAAAAATTAAAATTTTAAATTTTTTTTGACACTTATCACTTCACTGTTATGCCACGTGTCAAAGTGATTGGTCCCTATATTTGTTTTTAGTTTCAATTTAGTCCCAAATTTTGTAAAAATAAAACAATATTGTCCCTCATTAGATTGAGACTCAATTTAATCTTTGTATAAAACTTATGATGATATTCTTAATAAAATTGATATTTTTATTAAATATTTGTATTAAATATTTGTAGAAATATTTTTAAATAAGTTTTTTTTATTATTAAATAAAGTTAAACCCCAAACTTAATTTCAAAAATTAACAATTTTAACATAACTCTTTCATCTTTTGAACTTCAATATATAGGTAATAAAAAAGGTTCTTCGCAATTACATTAAATTATTATATTGTAGTAAATAAAATTTATTTACAAAATTATAATGATATGATACACTTGATGCCTTTATATATGATGACAAAATTGTTAATTTTCGAAATTAAGTTTGGGGTTTAACTTTGTTTAATAATAAAACTAAAAAAAACTTATTTAAAAATATTTCTACAAATATTTAATAAAAATGTCAATTTTATTAAGAATATCATCATAAATTAAATTCAGTCTCAATCTAAGGTGGAACAATATCATTTTTACAAAAATGGGGACTAAATTGAAACTAAAAACAAATATAAGGACGAAATTGAGTCACTTTGACATGTGGCACAACGGTGAAGTGACACATGTCAAAAATTAAAAAATTAAAAATTTTAAAAAAATTTTAAAAAAAATTTTAAAAATTTAAAAAAAAAATTAAAAATTTTAAAACAAATATTACAAAAATATTAAAAAATTCAAAAAAACCAGGAATTGACACGTGGCATTGACTTTAACATTGTCTGGTCAAAGTTAACGGTGAGGACCAAATTGAGTCATTTTTAAGAAAATGAGGACCAAATTGAGATAACGAAAAACTTGAGGACCAAACTGAAATTTTGTCACAAATAGAGGGTCTAAAAAGGTAATTTAACCTTATTTTTTTTATTAAGTTTTTTTTTATTAAGTTGGCCTTTATATTTGGGTCATGTTAGGTTGTTTTTTTATCCAACACATAAATTATTTTGTATTTTTTTTTAATTAAGTGAACCCGTGAGCCAACCCTTTTAACCTGCCAACCCGTGGTGGGCCGGGCCAAGTTCGAATTTTTTTGGCTCGCTAAAAAGTGAGCCGGGTTGGGTTGGCTCACTAAATCATCAACCCGTGATGGGTCGAGCCGGGTCGGGCCAGGTTACCCGTTTTGACAACTATAGGTTTAATTACTTTTTTGTCTTTGTTTTTATTCAAAAGTGTCAAATTGGTTTTCTAGTTTTTTTAAGTTTCAATTTGATCCCAATATTAAAAAAAATGGTGCAATTTGATCCTTTTCGTTAAATTTCTTGAAATGGATAAATAATTTTTCATTAAAATTAAAGTTGTCAATAAGGATGTTTTGCTTTATTGATGTAATTAGCATAATCATAATGCTAATTTTGATAAAAAAAAACATTGAATCGCTTCAAGTAATTTAAAAATTAACAAAAAAGGAATAAAAAAATTATTTGTAAATATATTTTAGGGATAAATATGTTTTTTGTCCTCAAACTTTTAATGGATTTTGAAATAGTCCATGTGTGAAATTGTAGCCAATAATCCTCCAACTTCTGTAATGTTTGGTTTTAGTCCTTTATCTGTAACAACGTTAGTAGCTTGTTAACCTGTACAACAACGTTCCATGTTGTACTCTAATTTTTTACACGTCATACACATGTGTTGGAATTATAATTTGCGTTTATTTAATTAAAATCTCAATTTGAAAAACCTAATAACCCTAAAAATAGAATTAGAATTAGAATTTAGAATTAAAATAACAAAAGCGAAGGGTATTGACGAAAGGCCATTGTTGTGAAAGAGTGTGTTGGTGAAGAATAGTGGTCAAAATACTACAATCCCTTGAAATCGTGATTACTGTCCAAGTAAGATTTGGCTTTCTATCTTTATTTTGATTGAAAGTTGTAGGGTTTTTATCGGTGAACAAAATCATATCCCTTGAAATCGTATCTTGATCTTTTGTGTGCTTTAGAATATGATTCCATGTTTCGTTCCCATTAAGGATTGTTCATGACTATAGAGGCGTCAATTTGGCTCCTAGCCCATGGGCCAACCTTGACCCACTCTTCATAAAATCCCCTTTTAGGGGGGTCCCAAATGAAGGGGTCAAAAAAAAGCCTTAGCCCCCAAATCCCCCTCTCTAGTGGGTTAGGGCTAGGGCTAAGGTGGGTTAGGCCCCCCCAAACAATAGTACATCAAATCAAAGTCAAAGATCAAGTCAAGCGAGCCGGACGGGTTCGAAGACACAAACAGGCCCGATGAGCCAAACATGTCCAATCACCCGGAGGTCCGAAGCCCCAGACGGGCTCACCGACCTGGACGGGCCCTAAGGCTCGAAGACCCAAATCAGCCCAACAAACTAGACGAGTTTGAAGACCTAGACGTGTCTGACGACCTAGATGGGCCTGACTACCAAGACGACTCAAAGACCTCGACGGGCCTAACGACTAGGACGGGCCCGACGACCAGAACGAGCCCGATGATCCAGACGGGCTCGACTACCCAAACGAGCTCATCGACCCGGACAAGCCCGACGACTCGGATGGACCCGATCACCCAAACGGACCGACAACCCAGACGGGCCCGACGACCAGAACGAGCCTGATGATCCAGACGGGCTCGACTACCCAAACGGGCCCATCGACCCAGACAAGCCCGACGACTCGGATGGGCCCGATCACCCAAACGGACCGACAACCCAGACGGGCCCAACAACCCAAACGGACCCAACGACCTGGACGGGCCCGACGACCTGGACAGGTCTGACGACCTAGATGGGCACAAAACCCAAGACGTGCCCAACTACCTAAACAAGCCTAATGACCCCGATGAACCCGATGATTGAGACTAGCTCAATGACCTGAACAGGCTTGACCACTCGAACGGTCCCAACGAACCAGACGACTCGGATGACCCAATGACCCAAACAAACCCGACGACTAAGACGGGCTCGACGACCTAGACGGTAAGACTACCCAAACAGGCCCGACGACCCAGACGAATACGATGACCTATCTTGGTCATCGGGTTCGTCTGAATCATCGGTCCATCCTGGTTTTTGGGTCTGTCCGGGTCGTCGGGCCCGTCTTGGTTGTCGGGCTCATCCAGGTCAGCTACTCCGTTCAGGTAGTCAGGTACATTCAGGTCATTGGGCCCGTCAGGTTCGTCGGGCCCGTCCAGATCATTGGGCCCGTCTAGGTAGTCAGGACCGTCTGGGTCATCGGGCCCGTTCGGGTCGTTGGGTCTGTCCAGATCGTTGTATCCATTTGGATGTTTGGGCCCATTTGGGTCATCGAGTTCGTCCAGGTCGTTGGGTTCGTCTAGGTCATGGGGCTCGTCCTGGTCGTCAGGCTGGTCCCGGTCATCGAGTCTGTTTGGGTTGTTGGGCCTGTTCGGGCTGTTAGGTTCGTTCGGCTCGTGTGGTCTGTCCAGGTTGTCAGCCTATTTTGGTCGTCGGGCCCGTCCGGGTCGTCAGGTCCGTCCAGGTCGTCGAACTCGTCTGGGTAGTCAGGCCCTTCTGGGTCGTCAGGTACGTCTGGGTCGTTAGGCTCGTCCTGGTCGTCGGACCCGTTTGAGTCGTCGGGCCCGTTTGGGTCATCGGGCCCGTCTTAGTCATTTGCTCGTCCAGGTCATCGGGCCCATCTGATTCTTCTGGCCCGTTCGAGTCGTCTGGCCTATTTGGGTCGTTGTGCTTGTCTAGTTCGTTGGGCCTGTCCCACAGATAATAATATATTTTAAAAAATAATATATTTTTTGTGTTGAAGATGAAAGCCCATGGGTTGGCCCTAACCCATAGGGCTTTTGTGGAGTTTTTGGCCTTTTGGGCTTCTTTGAGGGGGGCTTTTTTTCATTGTGGGCTTTTTTAGCCCTAGCCCACATGGGTCAGGGCCAAGCCCTGTGGGTTGGGCCAAATTGACATCTCTACATGACCATGAACAATTTGTGTATAAAAATATAGGGCATGGGTTTCAGTGTTCTCTTCCATCACATGGGGAACTTCGTAAAGATTAAGGGGCGGGGGGGGGGTCTGTTACGAAGGTTGAGAGAAGCATTTGGTGAGCGGTATAGATCCAAATATGTGATCTTATTTTGAAGCTTTGGGGATAGTTCAAGAGTTTAAATATGTGGGTGAAGTGAAGCTTTGGTGGAAGCCAATTAAGAAGATAGGAAGTACAGATAAAATACTGAAGCCTTTGATTTTAAATAGTCATGCAATGGAGTTGGCTATGTATGCAGAAAATACTAAAGAGGAGGTTGACATTTATGTTGACCATGTTGTTAATTCTGTACAGGTAGTTGAATTGATTGAAGGCTCCACTAGTGAAGGAGTAAATGTGGATGTGCAGGATTAGGGTACTGAGGCTATTATGAATGAAGAACATGTTGTTGAGACTGGTGGGAATGAAAAAGGGGATGTTGAGGATGGTTATGTGAATGAAGAAGAAGAGGGTGTTCAAGGAGATGGTGAGAATGAACATGAAGAATAGGGTTTTTAGGGTAGTGGTGAGAATGAAGATATACTTCTAAAAGATAGTGAAGAAGAGAGATTTAAATGATGATGATGGATTTAGAGTGCATACTACCCCTCGTAGAAATTTTGCAAATGTGTTAAAGAGGTGGGAAAATTGGAAGAATAAAGGAAAGAAAAAAGTTTCTAAAGATGTTGGTACTGGTTGTTTTGAGATAGACATTGGTGTTGATAACCATATCATGGATGACAATTACAATAGTGATGAGCTTGATTCTGATATGGACATTGATGTGATAATGGTTGTCATAGAGGGCAGAAATTTCCAAGGTTCAAAGCTGAAGATATGTGTAAGGAATTTAAGTTCACATTAGGTATGGAGTTTTGTTCATTGAAGGACTTTAAACAATCTATCATGGAGCATTCTATTTTAAATGGGAGAGAAATTAAGTTTGTTAAGAACGCAACATGTAAAATCAAGTTGAATCAACCTTGTCCAACTTTGTAGCCACATTTTGGAAGTTTCTATGTGTCTGGATGGGTGCAAGAAAGGGTTTTTGAATGGATGTAGACCCTTTATATGATTGGATAGCTGCCACCTAAAAACAAGTTATGGTAGGCAGTTGTTAGTGGCAGTCGCAAGAGATCCAAATGACCAACATGCCTTCTGCCCAGCCAAATGGGAAGTTGTCAGCTTCTTCAAAAGTCGCAAGGAAAACAACACTAAATAGAGGAGGAAATACATGTAAGAAGCCAACTGACCCTAAATTAGTGAGAGGAACACAACCTTAATGCTCTCAAGGGAGTTCCAACCATCCTACAAGCGAATAACCCATATGAATGAAACAAGACTTTCTCTTTATGTTAATTTAATGGTTGGCATTGCTTTAGGTTACTTTATTAAAGGGCATGATTAATTTATTAAGTGTATATGGTATTGATTTGTGTGCTATGGAAAGCCAACACGAGCTTCAAGTATTTTAAATTTGGTAGGTTGAATTGCCTTTTTATTTTTTGTCAACAGCTAAGGTAAGATTGGTTTTTGTGTAGAACTTGAGTGGCGGTGGTGATTGTATATTTTGTGTAGAACTTTTGACTAGTTTTCACAAAAGGGAATAATTAAAATGTAGTGTTCTAGAACTTCTTCTGTGCAATGATACTTTTGATTGGTTTTTAGTTTGAAACAAAAATGGAGATTATGCATATATTTTCCCTGTCCAATTATGAACAATGATTCATTTTGTTTCTCTCTTTTGGTTTCAATTATGCAGACATATGATACACCTTTCATTCAAAAATGGATAGATGCTAGAAGCAACACTTGCCTTGCCCTCGAACGCATAAAGTTATTTCACACATTGTTCTTACATCAAATCATCTAATAAGAATTTGGCATATGTGGTGTGAGACATGTTAGTCTACTATAATGCCCATTAATGTAGAAGAAACCCATAGTACATGCCAAAGTAATGATTATCACGTACATGCCAAACTAAATGCATATGTATTTAATGAAATTTTAAATCCAAACTTAAACTACATAAAAAAAATACCTTCAAATTTCATACAGTTAAATAGATGCAAATTAATTTGTATTGGGTCTTATAATGTGCATTGCATATTAGAGGAGTATTATACAATTTAACCAATACTAAAAATTTGCACTAGGATAAGTCATATGATTACAACAAATAAATTCGTTTAGGATATTGGCTATATTCAATGTTTTATTCGCAGTTCATCATTAGCTAATTCACAAATAGTGTATGATGGATTCCCTTGACAGTTTCAAACAATAGAGTCTTTCTGAATACAAAAAACTTCTCAATAAAAAGTATAAAATCCTTCAAAAAAAGTATTGGATTCATAATGTGCAGTGCATATTGGAGGATTATTCTACATAAACGATCAAATGGAAATCAGGAAAGGATGGCTACAGACAACAAATACAACTTAGTTCCACTGAGATTAGGCGCACATTATCCCTTACGATTTCTTTGTAGCACAAATATGGCACAAACCATGAATGTAAATGCCCGGGACAAAATGAAAAGAAACATTTTAATTTGTCCAACTTTTCTTTCTATAGTTAATTTTCTCTTCAGCTTTGCATTCTTTTTCAACAACTCATCCACTCTTGTGTCCAATTTCTTCTTATGTTCCTGCCTTTTCTTCAAATTCATGTCCTACTTCATCTATCCCTTGGAAAAAGTTATAGCGTCCTTCGATCTACAATGAAAAACAATACACAAATAACACAAACAAACCACACACAAACGAAACATTTCGCATACATACTTCCGAGTTCTGACATCTCCAAAACTTTCTCTCATTATTCTTCACAGTGCTTGCTTTGAGAAGTAACAACTTTTACCCACAACCACAAATCTTACTTCCCATATGTGAGGATGCAGAAGATGTTTATGAAAATGTAGATTCACTATTCTTTCTCCTAGCTCCAACAAATCCTATTGGACAACCATGGCATTTCATCTCACCTAAGAACATGGCCAAATGTTAAACTCTAAAACACATAAATCTCCAATTCAATAACACTACCCACCTTTCAAATCACCTACACCCGATCGCGTAAACAAACCACCTCTCACAAGCCCACCTTCGTGTGAGTTTTCGCAAAATGACCACCAAAGCTGTTGCGGCAAGTTTTCTTTCTCCACGTCTTTGGCCATCTTCGAAAGCACCATCAAAGACTCCCGTTATGCTCCACTCTAAGTTCTTTTATTTAATTTTTTATTAAAAATAAAGTATATTATTTTCAATTGACACATGTTTCATGACGTGTCAAAAAATAAATGGTCATTCTGAAACACCGTTAAACATATTAACAAGCTGATAACGTCGTCACATATAAAGGACTAAAACCAAACATTACAAAAGTTGGGAGACTAAAATAGGCTCCAGTTACACAGGGATTGATTACAAAATCCATTAAAAGTTTGAGGACAAAAAACATATTTATCCCTATATTTTAATATCATGAACATCACATTCTCATGTTGATGGTATCTCTATTTCGTGAGGATGACTAGAAATATTACTGAAGAAAAGAAAAAAATTTATTTTTTCTAAAATAATAATTAATTTATGGAAAAAATTATAACATACCTATTTTATTTTTAACACTTTAAATTTCAACAATTTATTTGTGACATTTTTAAAAAGCTTAAAATTTTAGTAATTAATTTATTAATTTTCATTGTAATATTTAGTTTCTTTTCTTTTCTTATTTATTTTTCATAATCATTTTCATTTTTTGCTCTCTATTCCCCGCAATCAATTATAATCTCTTATGGACTTCTCATACTTTGCATCTTGAATTTATTATTAAGCTCTTTGTTACTTTTAATCTCATGAGGAAAAGTGGTATTTTATTTTACTATGGAAACTTAGGATTAGGTTTAAAATCACTCTTATCATAGTTTTTGTAAGAGAAGATACAAGTAATATAAATATTTTATTCAACATAAAAATGTTAGTAAACTTAGTGTAAATTATTAGGCAATTAAAAAATAAACTTAATGCTAGTAGTGTTAAGGAAGAAATAAAAGATTTTCCAGCTTAGATATGGTACTTGCTAACAATATGGCAGATTTCAAGTCTAGTAGTGGAAAGAGTTGACCAGGAATATTAGTCATCCAATTGTCTTAATTTACTCTAGTTGCAAAAAGAGAACGCATATTATTGTAGACCCATTTTTTTGAAAAATGCATTAGACCCAAATGTTAATAAGTTTAGAACTTTCAAGTAGGGGTGGCAAAACGGGCCAACCCAGCCCGTTTTGACCCGGCCCGTTGGTGACCCGTTTTTTTCGGGGCAGGCCGAGCTGGCCCGTAAGGTAAAAACGGGTTCTGTTGGTGAACCCGGCTCGTGGGCTGGCGGGTTCGCGGGCTGACGGGCCAGTCCGCCAGCTTTTTCCCAAATGTATCATTGGAGGTCCAAAATCAGATTTGAAGGATTTTTATTCCAGAATTAGTTCAGTGAACAATATCCCAATAGATAACCAAATAAAATTCTCCTTTAATGAAGAAGACAACAATGACCTGTTATAAAGGAAATTAAATTATCACAACACAAAATACCAACCCTTTCAAAAGGGGTTTGTTTCTGTTCCTCCACCCTGAACTCTATAATTAATCACAAAACTTCAAAGTAAAATTACACAGAGAATGTTAACCTATAGAGTGAAAAGATAATTGAACAGTGCAGTTTTGACACAACCACAAACCAATGGGGGAGCTAACTCGTACACAGAGAAGCAAAACATCAAATTTTTAGGCTTACATAAAATCGGGTTCAAAAATTAGCATACAAAAGACGAAGGAACAATAATTGAATAGAAAGCACTGCAGTCACATTTGTAAATCAAATCTGCAAAGAAAAAAATGAGGAAGGAAGCAACATTACCTAATCGGGCAGTGAATGGAGTTCCTTCGTTGTAGAGGTGAAGTATGACAGAATTAGGGGGCAACATTGTAATTCCTTCGTTGCAGAGGTGAAGTATGACAAAATCACGGGGTTGCGCGGTTTGGGTTGGGAAAAAATTGAAGTGTGCAAACCCTAGAAAGGGTAGAGGAGGAAAACGCGAAGACGTAGGGAGGCGACGTGGTGGATGTCACGGTGGAGGAGAAACGTGACGTGGTGAATGAGCTTCGTGCTCCTGGCCAGTGACAGTGGAGGAGAAACGTGTGCAGGGAGCACTAATTTCGAGCGAGAGAGAAACTGGGCAGTGGATGGAGAATGGAATGGAACTGTGTGCGGGAGGAGAGCACCAAAATTAAAACACAAGAGCTGCATTGCACGTGTTGTTTTAGAGTAAGTTAAACGGGCTTCAGGCTGGCCCATTTTGGCTTGCGGGCTGGCCCGACGGGCCAACGGGCTTGGCGGGCCGGGTTGTTTCGGGCTGACAAGTTGATTTTCTTGACCCGGCCCATGAGTTTTTTGTCGAGTTGGCGGACCGGCCCGTCGGGCCCGACCCATTTTGACACCCTTAGGGGTGAGCAAAATATCTTAGCCCAACTACACCTGAAGAGACTGAAAAAAAATATTGATGACAAGTTGGGTTTTCATGAATGCGGGTATAAGTGGATAAATAAAAGTGGGTAAAACAGGTATTACTGGTCGGGTATGGATTTGAAAAAAAAAATAAAAAATACATGACTCATAACATTATATTATTTTCTACGAGTTAAAACACTCATTTTCTAACCCTAGTAATACCATCGTCGCTACCCTTTTTCTTTTCTCTTCACAGCAAAGCAATCTCTCCTCTTCATTTCACAAAGAACAAAAACCCCAGTTCGTTGGTGGTTGTTGTGGATTTCATGGTTGATTGAAGGTGCCTTTTGTAACATCCATACCGAATATTACGGATTTAAATAATAAAATAAAATAAGAAATTAAAATCTCATTAATTGTAAATCCATTTCCCAAAAACACGGGAAATTTCAAAATTTTATTTACTTCAATAATAATTCCAAAATCCCTGAATATAATTACTATTACCATTATCAAATAGTCTAGTAATATTAATAATTACAACTTATTTGAAATCATAAAGACAATGTAAAAACTCTGAGAAAATCGCCCCAAGACTAGCCCCACTCTGGCTCTACGCCTCACTAGATCCACCTGCAACACCATCTGTTCACGTATACCGCGTATACGATCATCGCCAAACACAAGCAGATAGGGTGAGCTAACAAAATAAACATATAAATATAAACACACACACACACACACACACATATATATATATATATATATATATATATATATATATATATATATA
>Ga0214544_1006534_pt1 | contig 21425 bp, 17 predicted proteins | sample CNSS3metaG_FD_160074 | JGI IMG/M metagenome (GOLD analysis project Ga0214544, IMG submission 160074) | Root nodule microbial communities from cowpea collected in UCLA plant growth center, Los Angeles, California, USA - CNSS3 | ecosystem: Host-associated > Plants > Roots > Nodule | place: USA...
ACTTTTTATATTTTCCCTAAATTTAAATGAGACTATAAACATGAAAATTTTGTTAAATTAAGATTTAAAGGAGTTTGGTTTATTGTGAACTGATTAAAGTTTTGATTTAGTAAATATAATCGATCCTTCATGAGTTTCATGTATTATCTAGTATTAAGTAGATAGTTCAACACAAAAAAGTTGTCGATATTGGATTAACCTTTTGAAGATTTATCTAGATTGTTAGATAAAATATGCTTCAATTCATTTAAAGAGCTAATAATTACATATCATGATAGTTCTAATAAACAAAATATATGAATATTTTGATGATTTGTGGTTTGTATTAATATTATTGTTGTTGTAATTACAACAATATCTTTCTTGATGGCTATGAAAAATGTCGAATCGTTAATATGTATTTTAAAGGAAAAATTTCTCGGATCTATAATTTTGTAATTTTATTTAAAAAAATAAAAAATCACGTCAAGTTATTTAACGACTAGTCTTGATTTGTTCACGTGTAATTGTTGATTGACATGTGATGAGGGTGAAGAGGAAGAGTATACATTGAACTTGATTTAACTGATCTAATGATAAATAAAAAGAATCTTTTATCTCACTCATATTAATATCAAAGTTGATAACATTTTTTAAATGATCTAAGGATGACATCGCATTGGTCAACTTCAAATTCTTATCATTGGATTGACGATGTCATTTATAGTTTGCTCAATCTCTTTTACGATTTATTACTTGATTCATGATTGGAAATATTTATTTAATATCTTTTTAATTTAGATTAGTTTCTAGAAAAAAAAATTTGCTTTTAAAATCTTTTTCAATTTTAAAAATTAGTTATTATGTTAGAATAAAAAAATCAAAGTTAAGATATCGTAAATATTTTATATTCTATTACATTTATTATATATATAGTATATAAATAAAATAAAATAACAAATTTCTTTCTCTAATATATTTTTTATATCAATTAAATGTCTCATATATCTAATATTTTTATAATTCTTAAAAATTTCCAACATTTATAATATTTTATATTATAATTATGAAACTCTAATATTTTGTTATAATTCTATAAATCTTAAAATTTTGTAAATTCGCATCAAATTCCTTATATGCATGATATCCATAAATAATGTGTATTATATTTGAGACAAATATATATATTAATTAAGAGAAATATGTATAAAATATGGATATATGAAGGATATGATATAATGGAGGGAAGCATAGGATAAGAGGAGGAGGCCCTCCACATCACACCCATCCATGGGTATTATACCAAAAAGGTCCTACAAAATTAAATAATACCTTACTATATAGGGGCCCACCATTTATGACACGTCATGTCGCAATCTCTCTCTAACTTCCTCTGTCTTCGTGAGTCATGACAGGTAGAAAGATTTCATGTTACAACCTCATTACTCGCTTAAATTAGGCCAACCGTTGAACCCCGCGTATTCTCTCTCCCTTCTCTCTGTCTCTCTCTTCTCTCTTTCTCTCTCCCTTCTCAACTGGATTCGTTCCTCCTCCATTTCTGAGAAGGTGGGGAGAGAGACCGAGAGGAATTTGATCCACCTCCTTCTGGGTCTAATTCCAAAACTCTCTTCAGATTCACCCACCCTTTTGTTTCAATTGTTTAGAACCGTCACACATTTTTACTCTTTTAATTTCTGGGTCCTGAATCGCAAAAACCCTAAGGCCGCCAATTTGGAGGTACGTTCATGTTCCGGACGAACAACAAGAAAACCAGGATTTTGCGCCGGAGCTAATTCGATTGGAAGTTATAGATTCAAAGGGATCCTTTGATTTCATCGGATTATCCCCCGACGCAAAAGGGGGTAGATGCGCAGCAATCCCCCCTAAAACTTGAAGCCTTAATCGAAGATTCGTATTGGTTCTTCAAAACCCATGGATTCAACGTTTTCGCGCTTTGGTTTCTTGATTATTGGCATTTCCATTAGCTTTTATGTCTTTACTGCACAATCCCAGGGACAAAATGGGAGGAGTGGCGCTGAATCAGGATCACCGGCTTTTATGGTGTCCAGACCTCCACCTCCACCCCCGCCCCCACCGCCACCGCCACCACCTCCACCTCCACCTCCACCATCGTCTTCTCCGCCTCCTTCGTCACTTCCTGGGACACGTTTAGTTGCTCCATCGCCCGGATCATTGCCTCCCCTTTCTGACGAGATGGGTGCGCCACAGCCGCAACGTTTCATGCACCACCGCCACCACCACCATGTGCACGCACCGCCACCGCCGCCCAAGCTGAATGCGGGGAAAAAGGTTGGACTTTTGTTTGCTGGCATTGCGGCAATCATGCAAGTTGGCATGGTTGGGTACTTAGTAGTAAAGAGAAGACAACTTTTGAATAGCGATGAGGACAGATACGAGAGCTGTTCTTGAAATAGATTCTTATCAATTCATTTTAATTTATAATTTTAATGGGTTGAAATTCTTTGTTGCGTAATGGTTGGGAGAAGGGGAATATTGGTTGGATTTTACAGAATCTTATGGAAGGAACATGAAAAGGCAAGCACGGAAAGACACCCATGATTTTAGAAATTATTGGAACATGAATTGTGTGCAATTGATGCCATCATTTCGGCCCTTGACGTTACTGTGTATATTGGTACTGCTAGTTCACGTTTCATGCTGTGTTGCCACTTTTTCCCTTAGTTCCATTACATTGGCTTATAATGGAAAGAAAAAGCAGCCCTCATGTACCTTTTTTTTCTTTCTAATTTGATTTTTTTTCTAACATGTTCAGTGTACAATGATGCTAGGAATCCTTAAAGAATTAACAATGGGAATCTTATATATTCTTTGTTTTTTCTCCTCCATTCAGTGTCTGTTTGTTCGATGTTGTTGTATTGTCCTTGTGTCTAGAGTTCTCCAGTACTACATTATATTAAAAATGTTGTGATTTGTAATTATGTTCCAACTTCAAATGGAAATATAGAATATTTCGCCTAATGTTTGTCACACCCTTAAACGATTACCCTTTTTCTTCTTTTTCTTGATAGAAATGACGTTCTGCTTTGCCATCTGAAGTAAAATTAACTGCTAACTGGCTTTAAAGAAGACTTTGTGGCATGTTTTTGGGTTTGACATCTTGAATGTGGTTTTAAGAAGTTAACAGTTGTAGCTTCTACGTTCCAAAACTTGATTTCTTACTTCTAAAAGTACTTTCAAACATGTTATCAATTGAACCTTAATTTGGTTGAAACCTCCCGATGTAGTATTATGTCTCGAGATTGTTCATTATATGATTTTAGAATTGTGCCTTTGGAGGATGCCCTTTGTAGGGATAACCTGTCTAGACAATGTACATAATGCTGTTTAACTTGGGATAACCTCTGCTACACATTATATGGTATGTTGCAATTAGATGCCACATAACAAGCATAAATTCGCAAGTTTATCATTTATAGCATCTCTGGTAGTTTGTCTAGCGACATTTTTTGAACTTTGTGACATTGTTTTATTCCCTACTATAGTTACTAAGAAAATGTTTTCAGGTTCCTGTTTCGAAGAATTTTTATATAGAGAGAAGGTAATGGGTGATTTTAGTGCATGCTATCATTTACTACATCTTGTATGTTCTTGGAAGCAGATGACAGTATTATGTTTATATGATTCTTCTCCATTGCGCTTACAGGTCTTAATAAATCAACCTCATTAAGGGAAACATGGTAGATTTAGAAACTTTCAAAATGTATATGACTAACTTGCATACATAAACTTACTTGCAATGAATCATCTATAATAGCAACATTCTGCAGTGTCACAAATGTTCATCCTCAATAAACTTGCAAACTACGGTTCACCCCTTGGGATTTGTTCAATTTTGTGAAGAACGATCTTAATAAACTTTTATTCCAGAATTATTGATTGTACTGATGATTGATATGGGTGTACACAGTCTCTCTATAGCAGAATATTCAAGTCACATCCCATCAGCACAACACTAAGAGGAGAGCTCTCGTACACGGTAATATCTTTTGCCACCAGGTAGATTGTTCATATCCTATTATTCTTCCAATTCAAATATTAAGTGTCTGTTTGATAAACTTTTTCATAAGTATTTTTAAAAGAAGAAAGTATGAAAGAAAAGTTAAAGAAACTTCAGCTTTAAGTTAAAATTTGTTCACAGATAAGTTAATCTGAGTAAGTTCACTCGTATTAGCTAATCCGAAATTAGATTCTTAACTTATGTATTAGTTAGTTTTAGCTTGTGAAGAAGTTTACTGGCTAGGATCTTAGGGACAAAATTTTCTAAAAACACTTCTAAGAGAGAAAAGGATGAAATAAACTTCTCACAAGCTAAAAGTTATCTTTCGGATGTTATCTTGTGCCAACTAGATCAACAATCAATGGTAGCATTTCTATGAAGTAGCAAATGCTTATATACATGAAAAGAAGTTGAAAATTTTGTGAATAGCCTGAAATTTCCTGAATGAATGTTTTGTAGATTTTAATATTGCTTTTTGAGCTATGGAAAGGAAGATGATAATGGTGCTTGACGAAAGGCATTTCAATTTGTTTGTCATTCTGGGAGTTTTAATAGTTAAGGTTTTGCGTTTGTTGTTGACGAAACATAAATTGCGTAGGTCGTTTGGTGTTAAAATTGTAGGTAAATGGGTGTTTGATATCATTCATTTCATTCCTTGTTCAACTTGGCACAGAGAGTATCCAAATTCTCTAAAGCATTGCTTCAAATTTCTACTTGACTAGTTCTTCATTCATTTATTGATCCATCAATATAGTATCTTGACTCGAGTAAACAATTTATCACTTTTCCAAATCATTGTCTCAAATTGTTACTCATGTTTTTCTCTCAATTAATGATCCATTTTTGACTCAAATAAATAATTACAGTTATTCCAAAACATTGATTGCCTCATTACTTGTGCAGGTCAGAGAAAATCATTGCACAATGATAAAGCTTATGTTTGCATTTCACTTAGAATTTAGCTCAAAATCACTCCGAAATGTGTAATCAAACATGTGGAAATTGTAGCACTGTGTTTCATTGTAATAATGTTCTGCTATCATCTGTCTTTAAGCATTTTGAGTTTATCCATAAACAGTTTACAAAAAATAAAAATAAGAAGAAAAAACATATATGAACATTAGTTCGTACATTAATTAACTTTAACTGATGAAAAACCTAATTTCAATTTTTTTCTCTTATGAAAAAGTTTGCTCAGATAAACTTTTCTGTTACAATGTTTTCATTTCCTATTATATTCACATTAACGTTTATGACATTTTGAATTTCCTTCCTAATTACATAACTTCATATTTTAACCTACTTTTTTTATTTTCTAAAATGATATGATTATATGTTTGTACTTGGACTATATAGTACTCTACTGGAACTACAAGTGACACAAAAAATATAACAACTACAAATTTTGTTATCATGATGTGGCCCAATTTCAGCTGCAATTACAATCCAATTTCGGAGGACTTCAACAAAAGGTAAAAAAAAAAACTAGGATCAAAAGGAAAAAAAAAAAAAAACTAACTCACATTTGTATATATTTTAAAAATTATATAGTGTCAAAATTACTTTAATTCTAATTAATATTCGAGAACAAATGTCAAATTGTAAAATATTGCATTAATGAAAACAGTTCTTTTTATCTCACTTATAACATAGTATTCTCAATTAACGTGTCATTGATTTGAGTATAATGATTTTGACACTTCAAATACAATTTTAAATCTCTGAATAGAAAAATGGGATTCGAGGGAAGGAAATTTTCATAAAAATTAGTTATTCATACACAGATACTACTGTGAAAAAAAATGTTTTTAACATTCATTTATGTTTATTTTTTTACATTAAATAAGATGGTAGATTTTTATTTTTTTTAATAAAATGGAATTCTTCACATCAATTATACTCTTATACTATAAATTAAAAAAGAAAATTTGGAAACTAAGAACTTACTTATTTTCATTGTCACTATTGTATTTGTTTTCAATAAGATGGTTGCAATATCATCCATTTTCTTTTTTGAATGCTATTTCATACTACTCTTACTAGTTTTGTATTTGTATGACGAATGTTGCATTAAATGAAAAATAAAGAAAAAGAAGGGAATCTGTTGTTTGGTCTCTTTTTGTTGAAATTCCTAGAGGTGATGAAAGTGATTGATTTGAGAATTCACGTTTGAAAAGCACTAGTTGCTCTTGATGCTTTAAAAATAAAAGACACAAACACACATTAGAATTCTCTCTTTATGCAACTTTACCACCAACATAACATGCCACACAATCATCATTTGCTCTCTCAATTCCACAACCCATGCTTCTCTTTCCATCTTTTCATTTATCATTTCTCTTTATGCAACTTCACTACAACATTTTCCCTTTTCCTTAAAATCACACTCTGTTTTTCTTCATCATTAAACAATATTTTTCAGCTCCGATAATGTATTTCATTAATACTATTTGACTCCAAAGCTTCACAATCATGTGATGTTGATAGCTTAGAAAGGTGCATGATGGGTATCTTGGGCCAGTTTTGTTTTTCTCTTCACCACATAAGTAACAAAAGGAACAGTAAAGATACTTAGGATTTTGATTACATGCTTACAGTGATATCTTGTTGCATATAATATTTGAGATTGTTTCAGCCATGCATTCCAATGTTTGTATTTACATGGTATCTTTATGGAAAATCAAGATATATAAAGTAACCACATCCACAGAAAACACTTAATTATTCCATTATTGAATGAATCTAAAAGAAGTTAATTGAGTGTAATTCAGCTTAAAATGAAAACAAGGACGTAGTATATATAAATTGAAAAGAAATGAAGCATTTATAGTTAGTTTTCAAGACATTGGATTGGATAAAGTTGATTTTAGGCTTGAAGTCTCACTCCCTTTCAATTATTGATTCACCTAAAAAATCAGACGACCAACCCAATTTCTGAGATGGTAGTGGAATTTACAATTTTGACAAAAATCATTCACTTGGAATATATCCGAAAGGATATAAAGTTGGGGGCAGGAGTGAACTGTAATTTGCAAATAAGTAAATACCCCTATGGGAAGGGAATAATATGCAGTACAATTGGCACATAGTACTCTTTTGTAGTTTTCCTGTGACTTACTTTTCCTTCTTAAAACAACTTTGAACAACTCCAAAATTGCAATTGCAAACACTTTATTTTTACTCCCTACATTGTCGTGTAAGACTATTTAACTTGGATAATGATTGAGGTTAGAAGGTTTGATTAAGGTTTAGCAGTTACCCACGTTTACGGTTCAATGAAACAGAGAAAAAAAATCTAATATTCAATGGAAGTAATGATGAAAAGCTTGAAAGCCTGATATGAATCTGCAGTGTCTATACCCTAGTCCATTAGATGAGTAAGAGAGAGTTTGGTTGTTGTTGTTGTTGGAAAGTGTCCTCACTAATAATCCTAATAGTGGTGGTATTGTATGCAAATATTCATTGCACATGTTCCCTACTACTGGGTCCATGCACATAACAAGGTTCAGAAGAAACACAAACATCAGAGCTTATTTGAATTGTCCTTGCTACCACCCATTATAAAGCAGACTGCAGAGCAACTTAATATGCTTTCCAGTCAAACAACATAGTGTGCAAATCTGAGACATGTTTTTTTTTTTTTTTAACTTTTCTTCAAGGGGAAGAAAGAAGCATATATAAATATCTAGCAAAGCAAAGACACAAATCCTGATGTGGTCCCCCACTTAACACAATAACATCACACCTTTTGTAAAAGAAAATCACCCCAGCCACAAAAAACTGATCTTTATCAACGAGTCTCTCTCTCTCTTGGCCGTATCCACCAGCTCATAATAACAAAAGAAAAAACATCATTCATCTGCCAAGGATAAAGGAGACTACATAAGTACAAATAATTTTATAGGTAAGCATGAAGTGGAATATTAAAAAGGGTATGATAATGAGAGTGGGGAAGCAGCATGATCATTGTTCATTGTTACCGGTTGGGATTCTGGAGTTGGAAGCAAGATCTAGCCAGGAATCTGTGTTCTTTGGTGGCCACTCCCCAAAGAAACGATGAAGGGGTCTCTGGCTTGTTGTCTCAGCTTCTTTCTCTTTGCTTGGCCTTGTTGATTTGAAGTCAGTCCCCAGAACAAAGCAGTGTTGTTGCTCTTGCTGTCTTTGGTTGGTGGCATCATTGATGTTCTGAAAGCTGGAGTTTGAATAGGACTTGTAGGAGCTCATTGATAGTGGTTGATACGAGTCAGTGTAGTTCCTCGCTGTTCCTGAAGCTTCTGGGAAGAAAGCTCTCTCATCCACATCTTCCCTTATTCCATGAACATGCCTGCTTGCAAGAATCATCAGAAAGATTACATCTTGATCTTAATAATTCACAAAAGCAATGAATCAATCACCATATATCATTAGACTCATTTGAAGACCAAAATAAAATGATAAAAGGACAAAGTAGTATTTTTAGAAAACAAACCTGTAATCCTTCTCATCATGAGAATAAGAAGCAGAGTCCATGAACAGCTGGTGGGTAGTGGCATCTTGAGGTGGAAAATCAGAATCTGGGGGTCTAGAGGAGGTTGATTGGGCATAGAAAAAGGGATTGAGAGAAGGGTTTTGGTAGGATTGGGAAAAGGGTTGGGAGTCACAGGGCATAGAAGAGGGCAAAGGAGAGAAAGGGAAAGAGGGTGAAGTTATGGTGGGGTTTGCCAAGGAAAGGTTTCTGGTATAGGATGGGATTGTTTGGGAGGTGTTGGTGGCGGTGGTGCTTGTTGCTGAAGAAACTTCCACAGGCTTTCTTGAACGGTTTCTGCCTCTGTGCATGTGTCTTTCACAGTACTTGGAGTCTGGATATGCTTCCTTTGAGCATCTCCATTTCTTGCCATCTGTTCTTCTGCACCTTCCTGGCTCTGGGTCTACTTTTCTGCCAAATCCCATTTCAAAACATCCCCACCCAACTGCAGCCAGAGTTATGACAACAAACCAGGCTCTAAATTTTATTTGTCCCTCATAAAAAGTAGACATATAATAATAACCACCAGCGTATCTTTCCTTTTTTTTTTTTTTTTTTAAAAAAAAAGTTATCCATGGACTCAAAATCGATAGATAGCAGAACTGCAAAAGACTTACTTGGATGATGTGGAAAGAGTCTTGAAGAAATCGAAGAGTCGAGACTTCTTTTAATCGAGTAGATGAGATCTGGTGGGATAGGTGTTCCTGTGACCATGTATTTGAAAACAAGAGCCTGTTGCTCAAGCTCTTGCCACTGAGATGGTGTGAAAGGAGACCTATTCCTGGCACTTGCAGTTGCAGTTGCACTCATCATTGTTTGACAGAAAGAAGAAGGAAGAGTGTGTTTGTTTGTGTGAATAGTGGTGAGGTGAAGTGAAGAAGAGGAGGAAGAAGATATAGGATTTGAAAGAATGAAGTGAAGAGGGATTAATTTTGTTTAGGTGGGGTGATAGTAATTTTTGTGCAGATTCTTCTCCTGTGCATGGATAATAGTAATGGGTGTGATAGTCTGATGATGCTTCTGGCTTTCTGCCACCTCTCTCTATTTCTCTAATGTGCTGGATGGGTGAGTGAGTGAGTCTGCTCTTATAATGACTGCACCTCTGTTGCTTCTGTTTTTTTCTCTGCAGCTGCCTTTGTCTCTGACATCTTTACAGAAATCCATAAACAAATGTACAAAGGAAAGAAGAAAAATTAAAATGAAATGCATGTTAGTCCATGCATCTTTGGTTTTGCTGTCTCCACATCACTCATGGAAAACAGTGCCATCCATCCGATTATGTGAAGTGTAAGCTGCCGAGCAATAGTGGCTGTGCCTATATCAATCTCTTTTGTTTTGCAATCCGAGGGAGGGCATGGCATGGTAACTTTTTGAATAAGAGAAAGTCTCGTACGTGTCGTTTTTAATCTTTTTTGGCCTCACCATGCGTGGCGCTATCTCATTGATAGATTTGGAGGCCAAGGCTAGAGCTGAATCCTGCTTTTTTTGGCCACGGATTGATGCTTTCTCCTTTTTCACATTTTCTCCCACCCCAAAACCCAACCCTCTCTCACTTTCATCACTCCATTCTCGGTTACATTACACTCAATTTCCCCTCCCGTCTCTCCTCCTTAATCATTTCCACAATCCCACTTCACCAAACTTGATCCTGATTATAAAGCTCATTACTTTCTCAAACCCCTTAATCATGAGAGAAAAGAAGATAAAGTGTTTGAAGAAACTACTGAATGAAAATGCATTAACCTTTTTTGTAGAGTGAAGGTGGAAGTAAAAGACTATCGGGTAGAAGGAGGTTCGGGGTTGTTTGCTTGCAATTGAAAGCACTTGTCTTTCTCTCTCTCTCTCTCTGCCTAGCGCTTTGGCAGGTAGGAGGTGTCAGGAAAGTGCACTCTGAGGTTAAAACTGTTCACACTCTGTTGCTCTGCCCCAAAACACATGCTCCCTCCTCCTTTATTTTCACACACCTAACTGACCCTTTCATTCATTAACCCAAAAATTTCCTCAATTACCTTTCCTTCAGCCCTCCTCTTTCCATTTTTGTGATTTCTGGGCTGTTTCCTCCCTGACTTGGTGCAGCCTTCAAAATATCACCTGAGATAGGAGCCTCTTTCCCTTTGACTGGAATCATATCAGACTACACCCCACCCCCCATTTCAATCTCATTTCAACCACACCATAATCTCTCATTCCTCATCATTATCTCTGTAATTAACTTCTTCCTCTTCACCCACTACTTATTACAATCACAAACCACCTTGCATCTTCCCAACAATTCTATATTATACCGTTCTAGTATATATGTTTCTAACGTTAGTGAATGTAAAGTGTATAATGTTTCCTACTCTACTTACTAGGTAAGATGTGTTTTAGATTCTTCTAATCGAAATCTACTTTAGTTTAGACGTATTTATGTTTTTTAGTGATATAAAATGGATGAATTTAATTTTAATTTTTATAAAAACATGCTTTATTTTCTCTAAATTAAAAATCACTACTTTTAAACTTTTGTATCATATGTGATGTTACTATTTCTTTACATCTTCGATTAAAGATTAAATTTGTTTGTATTCATATATGGGCATTGTGTTCATCTTTTTTATCACTTTTCATGATAAAAAAGTTATAACTATAATTATAAAAATAAATAAAATAATTTTATAATTTAATTATATATATTTTTATTTATTTTATAAGTAATTTTTTATTATAGGTTTTTATTTTATTTTAAAAATATTAAATTTTAAAAAAAATCAAATTAGAAAACAATCATTTAAAAGTAAAATTAGAAAATAAATGTGTATGAATCTCTTTGTAATACCTTTATAATAGTATATAAATAAATATAGATAAAGTTATATCTATGAAACCAAAGTTGCTTGCTTATTTGTAAATAAATAGTAATTTTAAAAGTTTATGTATTCGAATATTTATAATGACTAAAAACAAGAGATTTTAAATTCTATGGTGATGAAAAAAATATAAGAATCAAAATCATATTTTAGAGTTTCATGAGAAAGATTATTGTATCTCAATAGTAAATCAACATTTTAATAATCACTTGATAATTGCATCAAAATTACATCGGTTGCATTTATTCACACACTTTTTCACAATTCTAGAGATGGCAACATCACCATAATTTAGTATGATGTTGGTCAATGTTATGTCAATAATGTTTTTTTTTCTTTGAAAAAGAAAAAAAAAATTACATAAAGTTTTAGCATATATCCTCTGGAGATGAGGTCCTATCTAACCGCCATTTGAGGAAAGAAAAATTATCTTCCATTGTTTGACCTTATCTTCTAAGGTGCGATTTCCAGATTTCACAATGAAAGCTGTCTGAGACATGAGAGTTATATGTTTCACTCAAAATCAAATATATTTTGAAAATCCAATGTGATAATTCAATTAATCCACCCACGTGCCATAAATTCTTATTGAACATGCAAGACTTTGAAGCAGGTATGTAATAATTGCAAAAAAATCTCTATCAATGACCATCAAGAAAGGGAAAAGAATTTATACTTCAATAAGTTTTATGATTTCAACAATTAAATTACTTGTTATTTTTTTTCTCCAAATATTTAATAAAATACAGAATATGTGTGCCTAATTTTTAAAAAAGTATTTATATTTGGTTTCTGCTATTATTATCAGAAACTTATGTACTAACACCTCCATGTCTTCAATTTTTATTATATTGTTTTGTTTTGATGAGTTAAAATTTATTTACTTTTATTATTATTTTATACTTTTATCTTTTTATATATTAATTTTAATATATTTTACTATAAATTTATTTCTTTTTTATGAGATATTGTCTAAATTTGATATATTGTTTAAGAGATTTGAAACCATTATAGTTAGAGATGGAAAAAAAAAACTATATATATATATAGAAAGATTTTAGAAATTATAAACTGATTGCAGCCTCAAGAGGGAGAGGATAATTTAAGCTGTAGTTATTTGAAAGATGGGATGAGATGGGCAAAAGAAGATGAGATAAACTATGTTTAAGTAAATTAATGAGTATATTGGAAATAAAAAAAATTGTAATAAAAAAGGATAATGCATTTATGTATTGTTCTAACTGCATTGATTCTTTGAATTATTCTTTTAATGGATAGAAAATTTATAATTGTTACAAAATTCAAATATATTTTTGTTTCTTTCTTAACTTTTCAAATGTTTTACTTCATTACCAATTGAAATTTATTGAATTTATTTTTTTACCTTTTAGGAATATTTCAACTTTTACCTATTAAAAAATATCATATACAAAAATACTATTTAAATTTGATATATAATAAAAAAAATATCTGTTTTAAAAATAATATACTTAAAAGCACAAAAGTATATAACTTAGCTGAATTTTTTTTTTTATCAAAGTGATAAAGTTTCATCGCCACAAATTAACTCTGGCAAATGAAAAACAAGTATTAGTTGAATTCAACTATTTTAACTGAACACTAACTACTATTTAGATTAACCGTTTCTAACTAAACACAAGTTATTATTTGAAATGTAGACATTAATCTGGACATAATTTTTTTTTTGGCTAAAATCATAAATATTCTTTGAGCACATCTATTTTTAGTTAGACAACAATGTTAATAGGCCCCAACCACATTGCTAAGATACTTTAATAAACAAAGATTGATTATGATTTTTGCTAATTAAAAGAGGGATATCAAAAATAGTCATTGCAAAAAAATATTGAAAGAAGTTGAGAGAGTAAATTATTGGAGAAAGCATATGAGTATCACCACTATTTTCCCACTGCTCTAGTATTGTTTCTTTCCTCTCAATCTTTCCCACCGCTCTATAAATTTTAACTTTAAATTTACAAAATAATAAAGATTAGACCATACACTCTAACAAAAAAAAATTATATATTATGGTGGTACGGTTTATATATTACATTATTTAGATATCAAGACTTAAATATCACTTAAATATTTCTGTTATTTATTTTATGAAAAAGATATATAATTTGATATTTTCTTTTGATTTATTGATAAGATTCTAGATATATGAATAAAAAACAATAAATATATTACATAATTGATGCACTTCTTTCGATAAATTTGAATTACTTCTTTTCCGGTAAATTTGAATTATTGATTAATGTATTTTTGTTAATAAATTTAAATTATTGACGAATTTTACCGATAAATTTTAATATTTTAATTACTGACAAAAATATTTATTAATAAAATTTGTTAACAATTATGTAACTTGAAATCCATTAATAAAATTTATAGATAATTTAAAAATTTTGTTACCGACGATTCAATCCGTCGATAAATAGGACAAGAAACTCATCTTAAGAAGATGCGTTAGAATCAAAAGAGAAGAAAAGGAATATGAGAAGAAGAAGAAAAGAAAAAGAAAAAGAAAAAGAAAAGAAGAAGAAGAGGAAAAGGGGAGAAGATGTTAGACGCATAGCAGTGGCATGGTTGCAGCGTGGTGATTGTGCGGCGATGGTGCAAGAACCGACGACGATAACGATGGCAATGACAACGACAAATTTACCGAGGTGGAGTGAAAGAGGTTTTGGAAGAACAAAAATGAAAAGATAAACCCTAAAAGTAAGAAGAACAAAAAAAAGAGAGAGGAGGAAAAAGATAAACCAATTCGTGTTATTTACCGACATATTTACCGACTTATTGTTCAATCGGTAATTACTAACGAATTTTAGCGACAAAAAATTTTCGTCGGTAATTATCGATATAATTTCTAACCGTAAATTTTATAAACAAAAGTTTTATCAACAAATTTTTGAAAATTCGTCGATAATTTTGCTTTACTGATAAATTTTAAATATTACTGACGAATTTTAGCCATCAATAATATTAGTTTTCTTGTAATGAAAATAAACATTAATATAAAAAATTCCAACATTCATTATTTTATAATCAGTGTTAAAACTTTTTTTCTACAAGATATTAAAATATAAATGTCAAAAGTTTATAAAATATCATTCACACAATTTTCTACATCACTAACATTAAAAACAACACGTATTAAATTATGTAATTTGTCGACAAATATTGACAAATACATTTTATACAATAATGATTTATAATAACAATAAAAAATGTAAATGCTAATAATACTTATCTCTCAAATCATTTGAACCACTTATATTTGTCTTACAGGTGCACGTATAAATTAATGTAACTTTTAAAAGATAAACGGGAAAAAAAAATACAAATGTTAGAATAGTTAGAAAATTTCAAAATATACAATTGATAGAATAGTTAAAAGAAATTCGAAAGATACATCTAGAAGAATCCAAAAAGTATCATATGTGAATTGATATTATATTCAATACAAAATTTTAAAATTTAATATTTATGATTTTTTTATATTAATCGATTTATTTCTAGTTAATTTAAAATTTTTAAGAAGTTCTTATATTCTTAAAACCTTAATCATAACTACAATTGAGTTTTATCCATTAACTTTGATATTATTTTAAAAACTCTTTTTTATAAAGATAAATCAGAAAGATTAACTACCAATGAAGTAAAAATTATGTATATAAGTAGAATGATATCATCTTCCACATAAAATCTTAAATTTCAATATTATTAAATATATTTTTCTTATATTTTACTGAGGTTTCTCATTTCTATTCGATCTAAAATTTTCATTTATTACAAAAATGAAACCTTTTTATTTCTTAAGCAATCTTTACTTTTTTATATATTATAGTGAAAGACCCTGAGCTATAATATAACAAGAAGCAGAGGCAAAAAAATATTAGTATCTATTGAAGTATTAAAGTTTGATTGGTATTAATTTTGCGGATAAATATGTTTTGTTTTTTGTTGGTGATCCTTAGCCAGAAGAAGATTGTAGAGAAGAGATTTGACATTGATTATTACAGACCTCAAAAGAGGAAAATGTCTCCTCTTCTAAACACAACTATTTTCTCACTACAATGCCATATTCCTCTTTTCTTCACCTACCTTTTTCAACCTTAGTGCCCACAAAATTTAAATACAAAATATGCACACCTTTTTTCTACCTCAAAGAATCAAATTGTTGAAAATAATCTATAAATCTAAGTTTTATGTTAAATAAAAATGATAAAATTATACATCATATAAAATAAAATGTCAATATAAAATATAGATAAAAAAATTCTATGCAATATATCATGTAAAAGTGATAAAGTTGTATAAAATAAAAGATCCATAAACTTAAGGTTTCGAAATTTTAAGTTAAAAATAATATAAAATACTTTATATAGAATAAGACTCATGTTACACATATTTATATTTTTTTCCTAATAACCCTCTCACTAAATAACGCATAAGTAGTATCATATAACCAATCATTTGTCATGATGATTACTTAGACTAATATAAATAAGTCACTGTATACACTTTTAAAAAATATACCATATAATAGAATTCAATCGAATAAATAATATAATAATTTAATGAAATATAAAAATAAAAAAGAAAAACTCATAAATAAAATAATAATTTTTAATAAAATAATGTCATTTTATTATATAATATTTTTATTTTTATTATTATTATCATAATAAAATGAAAAAGAAACTTGTAATTAATTATAATAATTACGTAATAGATTATTGGAGATAAAACAAATTTCAACGACATTTAAATTTATTCAAATTATGTTAGGCGTTTTTTTTCTAATTTTTACACATTTTTTTGTTCACAGTCTCACAGGCAAAGATTCAACTTATTCCATGATGTTTTTACTTAATTAAATTTCAAATTTATGATTAAAAACTTATGTTATCATCTATAAAAAAACTTATGTTACCATCTATAATAGTCTAAGGGACGTCAATATTATTGGTATGAGATCATATATTTTTTTTTATCAAAAGTGATAAAAACCATTATTAATTTTACACAAGTAAACAGCATAACGGGGTGTATAACAAAAAAAAATTAAATTCAAATTAATAAGTTACACAAAACTTAAACATTGGGGCTTCTCCCTGCACCCCAAAGCATTTCTCCTGTACCCAAAACTTTCCTTATTCCCAATTTTACCCTTCAATGAAGAAAGAGAAAAAACAGTAAAAAATATTAACTGCACTGTACCCCTGCACTCGGCCAATGAATCTGCTTTTGCTGCAGGCCTTTGCACCCCAAAGAATATCAATTCCATGTGTGCCAAAACGGTTTTTCAGATTCGCTTCAGAGAAGAGTACAGCAGATTGCGAGATCCGTCTCATTTATTTTATATTTTTCATGAAACGAATGACAAAATCCATTATAGGATTCTAAGAAACGGATGACAAAAACCGTTTCAAGATTTTAAGAAACGAATTTCACAATTCGTTTCGTTTTTTTCCGTTTTGTAAGAAACGAATTTCACAATCCGTTTTATATAAATTAAATTAAAAAAAATACTTAAACTTTAAATTAAAAAAGTATTCAGTGTATTATAACTTTTTCTAATTTATTTAAAGTATATGTTTTTTAAATTTTAAATGTATTTTTTATTATTTTTTAATTTTTGCTTTGTTTATTTATTATGTTTTCATATATTTTAATATATATATAAAAATAAAGAAATATATATATATATATATATATATATATATATATATAATTTAATTTGTAAATAACTCTTTGAAAAATAAATGTAACTATAAAAATAAATAAAACTAAATGTTAATTAAACTTTAAATTAGATAAAAAACAAAAACGAAATCCTTTTAACGTTTTTTTTGTATGAAACGGCTTTTGGAATCCGTTTCTTACTTTTCTGAAACGGATCACGAATTTCGTTTCACAAATTTTAAATTTTTTTTTCTAGAAACGGAATTCGTGATCCGTTTCAGAAAAGTATGAAACGGATTCCAAAATCCGTTTCATAAATTTTCATGTTTTTTTATGAAACGGATTTCGGGATCCGTTTCATACTTTTCTGAAACGGATCACGAATTTTGTTTCACAAATTTTAAATTTTTTTTCCAGAAACGGAATTTGTGATCCGTTTCAGAAAAGTATGAAACGGAATCCAAAATCCGTTTCATAAATTTTCATGTTTTTTTATGAAACGGATTTCGGGATCCGTTTCATACTTTTCTGAAACGGATCACGAATTTTGTTTCATACACCATTTCTTTTTCTTTTAAGTTTGATTAGTGTTTTCTCGGTGCTCTTCCATGGCTCTTCAGCTTCATCAATGGTTCGTTCATGGTGGCTTGATGAAGGCGTGCTGAAGGTTTCGTTGCAGGTGTGCGAACTGACGGTGGTGGGGCGGTCTCCTTTCCGGCGTGGCTGCGGTGTAGATGAACAGGTGCGAACTGATGGTGGTTGGATTCAGCTACGTACTACTTTCTTGTTACAAATTACCACGTACTACACAACCTCCCACAACCACCCCACCACCACCACACGCATCAACACCAGTTCCTACACGCACCACACCAACAACTCCACCACCATCTGCTGCAACACCTACACCCGCACCCACACCCACACCAACAACTCTACCAGAAAGGGAGAGAATTACTGGACAATAAGATACGCAAACGCAAACGCGTTTCGCTTACTAGAAGGATCCTGTTCGGAGGAGAGGAATTTGTCGACGATCTCCGGTGCACTGTCGAGCAGCTACTCTCCCTGAGGAAGCTTGTAGACGGACATGACAGCAACGGCGTTGCAGCGAACAACGGGGTGGCGATGCTTGAGGTTGGATAGGATGGACGGGATGAGAGGCTTGATGATCTAAGACTCATTGAGGCGGTAGAGGAAACAGAGGGTGACGCCGCATATGTACTCGTTAGGGTGCTGGAGGTTGTTACGGAGGTTCTGGCAGATTCGGGGGAACTTTGTCTGAAGAGAGTGAATGAAAAAAACAGAACGTGGGAGCAAAATGTTAGGGGTGCAGCCTGAAGCACAGATAAAAAGAAAGTTACTGGTAGCGCAATAAATTTTGATGAAACCATCAACAACAGGTAAATTTATGAGCGAGAAAAACGTAATTATTGAGGATAGAAGAGAAAGATTGGGGTGCAGGGAGAAGGCCCTAAATATTTGCTTTATATTACTTTTCCTGGACCAAACCAAATGAACACTTTAAATTTTCAACAAATCCACCCTCCCTTCTCTATCAAAAAAAAGATGCAAAAGAGAAATTTGATACTAATGGAATATAATTTTTGTTGTTGTTAAAGGTATACAGATGAAAATAAAAATTATTTTTTAAAAGTCAAATTTACTTTCTTTTGGTACTTAAAATATTTTATTTTTAATTTAATTTTTAAACTTTCTTTTCATTTTTTTTATTTTTTTCTTAATATGAACATATTTTTTTTTCTTTTTCATTTTCATTTTTTTCAAAATTATAAATTAGGAGGACAGTGGTAATAAACTCCACCTCATTCAATTCTGAATTTCCCCTAAACTGAGTCAGTGGAATACAGGTAAATTGTAAATTATAAATTATAAATTATAATTCACAACAATATGGCCATATTTCATGATGAGACATAAGGTTGAAGTAAAGTTGGACAAAAATATAAAACAATTAAGTTAAAGTAAAGAAAAAATTATGTTTATAATTACTCACACTGACATTGCAGAACAGAGTCCAGAAAACAGTAATGATATCTTGTATAGATACATGGCAGAAGTTGATTTTAGCACAAGATTGTTAGTACTATTTATTTATTGTTAGTAATATTTATTTTATTTTCTTTATCCGGAGTCCACTTTGATTTATTTGTTTGTCTGTTTGAATGATTTCTGGTAAAAAAACATGTTGGAATATAATTCCTTGAATAACCATAATAATCTCATTGTATTTCCTAACAAATAATATTGTATACAAATGCTCACAATCTATTTGTGAGATAATATAATTCTTATAAAAAATTTAATTAGATTTTTTAATTTTATTTCGTTGAATTTAATTTTTAAAATAATTCAATTAAATTTTTTATTATATTAAAATTAAATTTCCATTATAATTTATACATTAAATCATTCAATTAAAAAAAATTAATTTACATAGTTATTTGATGTATAAATTTTAAGAAAAATTTAGCTTCAATATAATCAAAAGAACTGATTAAATCAGTTTTAAAAATTAAAAGATTCAATTCAACTAAATAAAAATCAGAGATTTAATTAAATTTATTATAAAATTATAGAACCAAATTTTAACCAATAAAATATTAATAATTTGTTAACCTAGTTTATCTATTGGTTTCCTCAATCACATTAATTCAATTAAACCCAATGATCAAATAAATGTGCATATTTGCTTTTCTATAAGTGACTTGAATATTTTTATTGAAATTGTGATTTCAATATTTTTATTGAAATTGTGATTTCAATATCATACTTGTTAACATATACGGGGAAGGATGGTCTGAATGGTAAGACATTAGAAAATGACGTTTTAAAAGTGGTAGTGATTTAAAAATAGTGAGACTCGATTATTTTAATATTAAAATGTTTTAGTATAAATAGAATTGTTATAAACGAGTTTTATTATTTTAAAACACATCATCTCTCTAGAAATCACTTTTCTAGAGTTCTCTGACTTCTCTCTAGAGGTTCTGTCTCTTTGGTCGTCTGATTGAAGAATCGAGATCGTAGGATTGATCCTCTCGGCGAGCTCTTCAAATTGGACTGATCAGTTTCTCCGTTCGCGTAAGCTTTAGTCTTTTTCTGTTTTCTGTTGCATGCAACGTTTTAATCATCAGTATGAGTCTCTGCTGATCATCATAACAGTATGTCTTGATCGTTGTTGTGATGTTTCTATGTATAGATAGAGCATCCTGTGGAGTTAGAGGTGTTGACGTTTTTAAGGCGTTGACATTTATAAAGTTGTCTAAACAGGATAACAGGTAAGGGAAGCTAACTGTTTTACTTGAATTTCATCTATAAATCATTCTGATGACTTTGAATTGCATGATTGATTGTTGTATGAGTGCTTGAATTGTGTAATTGAGTGTATGCTTGGATTGTGCTAGATTTCTTTACTGATGCATGTGAGAACAGATTGGGAATCTGGTATTTTTGCCTAAGTGAGCAGCTCTCGCCTGAGCGAAAACACCAGAAACTCATCCCCTGTTTCTGCGCGAGATCTCGCCTAGGCGAGCCAGTCTCGCTTGAGCGAGAGTCACTCTCGTCTAAGCGAGACAGCTTAGCCCGAGCGAGAATTCGCCCAAAGTTTGGGTTGTTCTCTGTTTTGAGCCTCGCTCAGGCAAGAATGACTCGCCTAAGCGAGAGAGCCTTTTTGCATAGGCGAGACCTTCTAGCTTGGGCGAGAACCCCTGCAGTTGAGTGTTATTTCTTTGTTTCTAATGGATGAAACTATGTTTGAATGTTAAAATATGAACTTAGTTATGATATGCATGAATTGTTATGACTGGTAATATGTGTGGTGAAATTGCATGAAGTTGGAATATGAGAAGAAGTGGTTGAACTAGGATTTCAAGGGAAATTCTAAGAGGAATGTTTTAGTGTATGTAAGGACATAAGGACTCAGTTTTGGTTGGTATCCTGACGCTCCTAGTAACCATTAAGACTCATGTAGAGTATGATGGATTACGTCGGGGGGAGTAGCAGGAGGTCTTGGTCTATGGACCCGATCCGCCATAGAGGTGATGGGACTTACCTTGGGAGTGGTTGGGTGATAACCCCTTGTGTCCAAATTCTGCAGAGTTTGGGAACCATCGCAGGTGCAAGCCACCAAGAGATTCGATGTCGCTTACATAATCCGGATATTGAGTTTAGAGTCATGTAAATGTGTTGTGGTGGTCTATATGATTCTGGTGATAATGAGAAAGATTGCATGGTTTCAGTTTATAATTGAACTGCATGATTCCTTAATCAGATTAGCTTACCCTTGCTTTTTGTGTTCCTGTCTTGTGTTGTATGTTTC
>Ga0214544_1006535_pt1 | contig 21424 bp, 12 predicted proteins | sample CNSS3metaG_FD_160074 | JGI IMG/M metagenome (GOLD analysis project Ga0214544, IMG submission 160074) | Root nodule microbial communities from cowpea collected in UCLA plant growth center, Los Angeles, California, USA - CNSS3 | ecosystem: Host-associated > Plants > Roots > Nodule | place: USA...
AAAAAACAAAATATATATTTATATATTTAAAAAATATATATATATATATATATATATATATATATATATATATATATATATATATATATATATATATATATATATATATATATATATCGCCGAGTCCGTGTCCTACACTTTTTCAATTTAGACGTTTTCCCGTGTCCGTGTCGTGTCCGTATCCGTATCCGTATCCATGTCCGTGTCTGGACTTCATAAACCATAACTCTTTTATGTAACCTTTGTCGGTTACTATTTTCTAAAAGTCAATATTCCTAATTTATCTCATTTATAAAATTATAATACTATCCGTAGAAGAAAAACACTTTTTAGAGTACCACGGCGGTTATAATAAAATGCCACTATATTAGAAAAAAGAATTATATAATATGTACGGTCGGTTTAAAATCGACTGCATCTTTTACGTAGGTTTGGTCGAGGTGAATTGAGACATTGTCCTTCATTTCGCGCTTCTTGTTTACTGCCACTCGCGTTTCTCCTGTTGCCCCTCTTCATCATTTGTTCTTACATCTATTCTCATCTTCATGATTCTTCGCGCTTCCTTCTAAGTGCTATGTACAATGAACCTACATGCTGAACAAAACAGAATGCAAGGTAAGTTACATGAAAACCAATTGCTCTATAATTACTTGTGATTTTTGTATCAAGAGAATTTATTTTAACTTCGAAGTTTAACTTGTATGATGTAGTTTTTGGAAGATCATTTTAAAGCCGACATTTGGAGTGAGATGGGGTTGTACTAAACTATTAGCTTTGAAGCTTATAGTCTTTGGAAGCTATTTTAACACCGACAATTTGAAGTGAGGTAGGGTTGTAATAAACTAAGAGCTTTAACTGGTTGTATTGTAATGTCATTTTATGGTATGAAAAGTGGTTTTCCTAACCCTGTTAAAAGTGAAGATTAGACAGATTGTTAAGAAAAACGTTCTTAATTGATTAGGTATTTAAGAGGAAAAAATTGAAGGCTCAAACAATATATTGATCTGATAACCACTGTTTCACTTCCACTGGGAAATGACAGTTTTCATGTGTCTAATTTTTTCATTTATCAATTGTTGTAATTGGAAACAGACAAGATATCTTATAGAAGCAATGGAAATGTAGTTGTTGATCAATATCATCATTATAATGTACAATCCAAACTGGTATTGAGACATGATCTGCAATCTTTGTATCTTCACTACTAAAAAAATTCATATTTTCTGTTAATTTTTGTTTTGAAATTTTTTTCGTAAGAAATACTTACAAATTTTGTTATGTAAAAGAATTTGTAAGAAATTGCTACCAACTTTTTTACAAAATATTTTGTATTAAACATTTTTCGCAACAAAATTTGTAGAAAATACTTGCAAATTTTATAATTTTATAAGAAATAATTATTTATGAAGGAATTAACTTATAATTAAGATTTATAAAAATGACAGAAAAAAAAGTCTTTTCTTGTAATTTTTTTAATAAATTTGCAAAAAAAAATCTCAATGTTGTTAATTTTATATCATTCTAATTTTATCATAAACAAAATTAGAATAATATGAGAATGGCTCTAATCCAAAAAGCATTGCATTAGCACTTACTGTTTTTGTTTATAATTTATCATAAACAAATTTCATGTGGGAAGATGTTGGGATCATGAAGTATATGGATTAGTTTTAATGAGCCATGGAGTTACAGTATGGGATCAAAATCCTACATGTAAGATGAGAGAGAAAAGTTATTTTATTATTGCAAAAGGAAAACTATATATAGAGTACAGAGGGTGACTTGTAGAGTCACGTGATATTCCCCCTTAAACTTATGAGGGGTTTTACAGACACCATAAGTTTATCGGTAAAGTGCTGAAAAGAAGAAAAAGATAATGGCTTTGTTAAAATATCTGCGATCTGAAAACGTGATGGCATATGAATGATCTGAATTTGCTTTTGATGAGCCCTGTCACGTACAAAGTGCAAATCCAGTTCAAAATGTTTCGAACGAGCATGGTTAACCGGATTGGCAGCAAGTAAAACTGCACCCAAATTATCAGAATAAAGGATGGGTGTTGAAATTTGAACGCGCAGCTCCTTTAATAGCAAAGTAATCCATATAATATCAGTGTGAGCTGCAGCTAAGCTTCTATATTCGGCCTCCGTACTACTCCTTGACACAACCTTTTGTTTATTTGATTTCCACGAAACAGCATTCGATCCAAAATATATGCAATACCCTGTTATGGATTTTTGGTCATCTACATCAGTTGCTCAGTCTGAGTCGCAGAAGCCCATGACAGTGAGTTGCTTTGACGGTCGAAGGAGAAGACCATGATTAATGGTGCCGGCAAGATAGCGCAGAATCCTCTTGACTGCCTTCCAATGGTGTTCTTGAGGATTGGTCATGTACTGACATACTTTATTCACTAAGAAAGCTAACTCAGGGCGTGTGATGGTGATATAAAAAAGAGAGCCTACAACAGAACGATAAAGCGTGGGATCTGAAATGGCAGTGGACCCTTCTTGGGTTAGACGTAAGGAAGATATCATGGGTGTGGGTTGAGGACTGGCACCGGTCATGTTGGTTTTGCGTAGAAGGTCACGTATGTATTTGGACTGCGAAAGATGAAGATTGCCTTCTGGAGTCCATGTAGTTTCAATTCCAAGAAAGTAGTGCAATTTACCTAAATCCTTGAGAGCAAAGTTAGTATGGAGAATTTTAATCAAGTTTTGAATGGCTAAGGAAGAACTTCCTGTGATAATAATATCATCTACGTAAATTAAAACAAAAACAGTAGCCACTTTTGAAAACTTTATGAATAAGGATGTGTCACTCTTTGTAGAAGAGAAACCAAGAGTGGTTAGAGTGTTAGCAAGTTTTAAGTACCAGGATCTAGGGGCTTGTTTTAAGCCATATATAGCTTTGTTTAACTTGCAAACAAGATTTGAGTCAGGAGGAGAAAAACTTGGTGGGGGTTCCATGTAAACCGTTTCTTCAAGCTCTCCATTAAGGAAAGCATTATTGACATCTATCTGGTGTATTGGCCATTTATATGAGAGAGCTAGGGAGAGAATGATACGTACAGTGGAAAACTTGATTACGGGGCTAAAAGTTTCATTATAATCGAGACCCTGAGTTTGATGATACCCTTTGGCGACAAGTCTCGCTTTATGCCGTTGAAGCGTACCATCAGCGTTGAACTTATTTCGGAAGATCCATTTACATCCTATGATGGTAGCGTTTGAAGGAGGTGATACAAGAGTCCAAGTGTTATTTTGTTGCAGAGCTTCATATTCCTTTTGCATGGCTTGAAACCATTGTGGTTGAGATAAGGCTGCCTTGACTGTGGTGGGTTCACGTAGAGCATTGTCAGCTTCCACACTAAAGGCCTTTGGTTTGAAAATCCCTGCCTTAGAACGTGTGATCATTGGATGGTTATTTGAGGGAGAAGGTTCTGGGTGTTCGGTAGATGTTGCAGAAGATGAAGTAACAGGAGACAAAGCAATATCATTTTGTTCACAAGCAGGGTTATCCAAAGAATCATGTGGGGATGCATTATCAATGAAAGTAGGTATACGAGAATTAAAGTCTTCGGGAGAAGTGACATTATCATGCACATGTTGAATAGGTTGAGTTTTAAAAACAGTTAGTGGAGATGTATGATATATAGTAGAATCAGTAACCAAATCATGTTTGATAAAAGGATTAGAAACCATTTTATATGGAAAACTTTGTTCATTAAAAACAACATGTCTTGATATATAGGTTTTTCCAGTTGGAGATTTACATATGTAGCCTTTGAAGTTAGAAGTATATCCAAGAAACACACACAAAGTAGACCGCAAACTAAGTTTATTGGTGTTGTAAGGTTTTAACATAGGATAGCAGGCACACCCAAAGGTTTTTAAAAATTGATATTCAGGTACTTTGTTAAACAGAAGTTGATAAGGAGATTTATTGTGCAAGACAGGTGTAGGAAGCATATTGATTATGTATACAGCGGAAGTAAAAGCCTCCCCCCAATAACTCATAGGCAAAGATGAGTGAGCTAACATAGATAACCTAACATCAACTATATGTCTATGCTTACGTTCAATAGAACCATTTTGCTCATGAGTGTAGGGACAAGTTAAGCGGTGATGAATACCATATTCACATAAAATCGAATTAAAGCATAAGAACTCTTTGGCATTGTCTGTTTGAATACTTTTTAACTTATGACCAGTTTGGTTTTCTGCAAAAGTTTTGAATAATTTGAAAACAGCCAAGGCTTGAGATTTGGTATTGATTAAATACAACCAGGTATAACGTGTGAAAGCATCTAAAAAGGAGATGTAATAACGAGCACCACAAGTTGCATTAATAGGTGCTGGACCCCATATATCGATGTAAACTAATTGAAGAGGAGTATCATACACAATATTAGATGTAGAAAAAGGGATTTGATGAGCTTTAGCAACAATACATGAGTCACACATAAAAGATTGCTTATTACACGTAATATTACAATCAGTGAGCACACGTTTAACAACAGCCATAGATACATGGCCAAGTCTTGAATGCCAAAGAGAAAAGGGAGATTGTACAGAGTTACATGTAGTAGTATTAACAGAACACATGTTTATGTTTTTAAGGGATGGAAAAACATATAAACCATCTTTAACATTTCCTTGAAGAATTATCTCCTTGGTTGCCTGATGTTTAACAAAGCATTTGTTAGCATGAAATTCAAAAAAGACATTATTATCTTGAGCACATTTTGAAACACTCATGAGGTTCTTTGTGATTTCAGGGACATGCAAAAGATTGTGAAGAAAAATAGGTGATTGTGTGTGTGTAAGTTGATAACAAGCAGTGCCTACATGACGAATATTCATACCTGCACCATTACCCAATTTGACAACGTCATTTCCATTGAAAGCTTGTTTCTTGGTGTAGTTATTGACATCATTTGTAATATGGTGAGTAGCTCCACTATCAGGATACCATATTGGATCATTTATGGTGGAGGGTGCACCCAGAATGGATGAAGTTGTGTCTTCTGTTGAGAAAAACTGAGCAGAGTTAGCATTAATCTGAGGGGATGAACCTTGATCATACCTATGCCAGCAGTCCACGGTGCTATGTCCATTCTTTCCACAAATTTGGCATTGCACGCGAGTAGTGGTGTACGTGTTATTGTGTCTAGAGGGATTGCGAGACGAAGATCTTCCACCCCTGGTAAAGCGAAATCTGCCACCTCTGAAAGAATTCGACGGGGGTCTAGAAGAGATTCTTGAATGATCATCAGATGTAGAAGTCATATGAGCTTGCACCATGTGTTGTTCTTGGAGGCGATGTTTCTCAAGCCTTTCTTCTTGAGCCAGCAGTAATGCTTCTACATCTTCCACGGTATATGGATCCAAGCGAGAAGTTAGAGACGTGACGAACCCATCAAATTCCTCAGGTAAGCCATCAAGAATGGCTTCGATATGATCTTCAGTAGTAATAGGTGATCCAACAGCTAAAAGAGTGTCTACTATCTTCTTGATATCAAGAAGATAATTAGCAATCGTTTTATTATTTTTGGGTTGACGTAATTGTACCTTTAACTCGAATCTTGGCTTTTGTGTGCGTGGCATAGTACGTGCGCAGCCGATCCCAAACTTGTGCTGAAGTACGAAGGCCCACCATTTTGGTCAAGAGAGGTTGGGTCATAGAGGCCAGGAGCCAAGCAAGAAGAAGCCGGTCTTGTTGACGATGAAGGGCAGTATTTGGAGGAGGAGTGTGGGTTGTTGTATTATCACACGAAACTAAAGATTCATCCAAGAAATGTAACAGATCAAGACCTTCCACGGTTGCCAGAACTTGTTGTTGCCAAAGAAGATAGTTGTCTTCATCCAATTTGAGACTGATGGGTGTATTGAAGGTTTGGGGGAGAAGAGAAGATTTTTCTGCAGTGAGGGAAGAAGTAACAGCGGAAGAAGAGGTCGTTGAGCAAAAATTTTAGCTCTAGATACCATGTATGATGAGAGAGAAAAGTTATTTTATTATTGTAAAAGGAAAACTATATATAGAGTACAGAGGGTGACTTGTAGAGTCACGTGATACTACATGAGCTCACATTACCAATTTCTTGCTCATGCAGCAGCTGTCAAAGTTTATAAAACCAATTATCAGGTTCACTGCAGAAAAGCTTATTTCTTTGCTTGACTAAAGTTGCAGTGGCAAATGCATACAATACAACAAATTAACCACAACATAAGATCTGCATAAACCAATATAACATTTTAAACACTACAGCACAAATTTAAACCCCAATTCCAGTGCCTGAAAGAGTCACAAAATAGTCACAAAATCTCAATCCTTCAACATCCAACCAACATAAACCAATCTAACATTATAAACACTACACCACAATTAAAATCCCAATTGTAGTGGCTGAAAAGGTCACAAAACACTACAAAACATGTTGGTTGTCTCCTGTAATTTCAAATTTCAATCCAACCAACATAAACCAATCTAACATTATGAACACTACTACAACAGAAGATAGAAGTCCAAAACGAGACAGTTACATCAGTACAGCACAATCAACTACATCAGAAACAAAAAAATCAGTCATTAAGTTCTCCCATGCCAAGAGTATTTGAAGCATCCATAGAAGAAGGCCCCTTCAATGTTCCATCTTTTAATGTGTGAGGCACTTCATCATCTTGTTAAAACATGACATGTAAATGAAACAAAAAGTTAGAATATCAAAATTAGTGCGAAAAATATAAGATTTTTACTAAATTTAAAATATAGAAATTACCTTCACAAAAGCCATGCATATAACTTACAAATAAGTGCTTCAACACATTCTGGCAACCATCGATTTCTATACTTATTTAAGATTCTTGATCCAATGCTGAATGAAGATTCTGATGCAACTATAGTGATTGGGATACTTAGCAAATCCCTTGCAATCAATGCCAAATCTGTAAAACGTTCACTATGAGTCTTCCACCATCCAAGAACATCCATAGGCTCTGTGAAGTCCATATCTAATATTGGCTCATCCAAATATACATCTAATTGATTCCTTCCCATTTTTACCACAACTTGGAATATACGCTTTTTAATTTCCTAACATGAGAAGAAAAAAAAACAGTTAAGTCAGCATCAAAAATAATAATTAAACTACAAAGGTTGTACTATGGTTAGAAAACTTACATCAAAATGTGGACGTTTGGAGGAAGCAGAAGCTGTTGAGATATTACTACGTCTTGCTTCAGTTGAACTTGAAGTATTTGTAGAAATTGAGAGAAAAGCCTGTACAACTTTTCCTTGATGGTATCTAACTTTGCTTCCCAAGAAAGGGGATCAATATGCTCTAAACAATATCCCAATGTTTCCAACTTCACTATTGGGTCTAAAATAACACCAAATGCAAGGACCTCACTATATTCATCCCAATATTTATCAAATTTGATCATCATCCTTTCAGCCATATGTCTTATAAGGTCATCTTCATCTTTTCCCTTTTCCATTAAAAGAGTTTGAATATCCGCACTTGTAAGAAGTATAAATTGGATGTGGGATAACTTGAGGTAGAAATAAGAGTTGTGATATCATAAAAAGGCATCAAGAAAGTACAAATCTTTTCTGCTCTCTTCCATTTATCTGGAGATGGACAACACTTATAATTCTCATCAACTAAGTGTAAACTTCCAAACACTCGTTGGTATTGAAGGGCACTTTGAAGCATCAAGAACGTTGAATTCCATCTTGTTGGAACATCTAAACACAAAGTACTTTTTGCATCAATGTCCCCAACTTGGTTAATGCATTGCTTAAATTTTATCATTCTTCTCTCTGATCCCCCAACATACTTGATGCTTTCCCTTATTAGATCCACACTGTCACCAATCACCTTCAATCCTTCTTGCACAATGAGGTTTAAAATGTGTGCACAACAATGCACATAGAAGAATTCACCATCACAAAGTAAGGAATTTTGCAAAACAAGCTTCTCTTTTAAGGTTTTAACCAAAACATCATTACTAGAAGCATTGTCCAAAGTGATGGAAAAGATTTTTTTTTCAAGCCCCCACTCATGTAAAAACTCATTTATCTTCTTACACAATTCAAACCCAGTGTGAGGTGGAGGTAGATGACAAAAGTTTAAAATTTTGCTAGACAACTTGCAATTACTACCAACATAATGAGTTGTCAAACATATGTAACCCTCTATAGTAGAAGACGTCCACAAATCTGAAGTTAAGCAAATCCTAGATGGAATGCTTGTCAGCTCTTCCTCCAACAAGTTTTTCTCTCTCTGAAATATTCTCAAAACATCACTCTTAATTGTATTTCTAGACACCAAAATAGCATAATGATTCAAGTAGGTTATCCAAGTCCTAAGTTCTTCATACTCAACAAACTTGAATGGCAAACCATGTCTGATAATAAGATTAGCACACAACTCACGGGACACCATTTGATCTATTTTTTTGGATTTTAAATTTTCTTGCACATCCATCATCATTTGACTCACATCTTCAAACTTGATTTTGTTACATTTTTCAAGATGACGCTTTAAATGAAAGGTCCCATACTTTTTACTCCCAACAAATATTTTTTATTACAACCATTACATTGTGCCCTCTCTTTCCCATCCTCACCGACCCCTATCTTAGTAAAAAACTTCCAAACGTCAGAAGTGGTTGTCTTTTCCTTTTTCTTATTCAATTCAACACTGTCCTTATCCTCAACATGACGGACATCGACAACAGGTTTACTTATAGCTTCACTAATGGGTCTACTAATTGAGTCGTCCTTTATTAATCAATTATCCCGACAACAATGCACTACAAAAAAAATATACTACACCAGTTCCAGTTTCAACAAACTCAATTCACTATAATTTCAAGTAACCTCAATAAAAACATTTTCAGCAAGCTCAAAATGCAACAGGCTTCGGCAAGCTCAATAAAAAACAATTTCAAGTTCAATCAAAACAATTTCAACACATACACACATCAAACAACACATACACATTTTGAACAAAATCTCCAATTAAATACAGTTTCAAGCTCACTCAAAACAACCATAATTACAAACATAAGCCTCTCATACAAAAAAGTACCTGCAATTTCAGTAGCTCATAGCCCACACCCTCCAATAGTTGAAAAGAGCACACTCCAATCCAATATGTGTCACCATTCCACAAATCCAAAGTGATTGCTACTATTTTTCACTACAAATGAAATGAGTAAACAATGTAGACAAAAATTAGGGCCAATGTTTCATTATTTAGGGGAAATGAAAGATCAATTGGAAAGTTACACTAAATCAAAGAACTACGGAGAGGAATTGAAAAAAATTAGGGCAAATTCAAGACAAAGAAACCTACCTCTCCACCACGGTAGCCTTTGTCGCCATTGAAATTGGTGGTCGTCCAAGACAAGGTTCAACAGCATCCCCTACATTCGTGCGAGATTGGCGTCGTAGAGATGAAAATCGAAGAAGAACATGGACGTCGTCACAGAGGAGCTTCAATCAAGAAGAAATCGAAGAAGATGAGATGTTGCTTGAGTGAAGATTGTGTTTGGGTTCGGCTATTCAAGGAGAAGATGTGAGTAACTCTCTCTCTTTCTCACAATCGCACATAGAGAAGAAGGATCTCTCTCTCAATCACAGAAGTGACTTGGAAGTTGGATGGAAAGAAGTAGAAGAAGTAAGTATTATTACTTACTAAATGAGGGGTGAACGGGTTGCGGGTTGGCCCGTTATAACCCTACCAACAACCCGTCGGGTGTAACATCCTAGCCGGAAATTACGTATTAAAAACAAATAAGAAATAAAATATATAAACACCTCATTTATTATCGCAATTTCCCAAGACGCGGGAAAATTCAAACTTCACAAAACGCATAAGTAACGATTAAAATCCGAAATATTCAGTCATTACAAAACCAATTTCTCCAAAATAAAATTACAAAAGAAATTCCATAATGAAGTCTAAAAAAAATTGTCCCATAGTGATCCCCACTCCGTCTCTATGCCTCAGCATGCCCACCTGCATCAACATCTGCTCCCATATAACAAGTTACATGATCATCACCACACACACATAGATAGGGTGAGCTCATTTAATAAATCAAATACACATCATAAAAATAAATTACACATTTCCACATCATATCCCGGGTTAGTATAATCCTTTCCTTTTTCCTTAGATTCTCATTCCCAAAACCTGCATTAGACGTCTATTATTCCTATACCCTTTAGGTGAGATCAATGATCGGTCTTTGTTGCACGAGTGTCTACTCGCCCCTCCGACTACAGGCCACCACCTGATAGTCCACACGTGGGAATAACTTTGCCACAGCATCTCACCGTGACACCAAGTGGAGCTCCCCAAAAAAAACATAAGTTTATAGTTGTCCCAGACTACCAAAACTCTATCAGAATGCACTGAAGAGGGCAATCACCCGAACCTCGCTGTACGAGCCACAACTCGCACACTCCACTAGACTTCCTAAACCACCAGGCTGCAACCTAGAGTGGTCACGTGTTACCCCAATACAAGATACACTCGTAATTGGGCCCCCAGCCAAAGCCTCGCATCATGAACATCACCTAAAGATGTATAGAACCCTTCCTCGCGCACCTTCACTGGACCAAAACTGCCTGGCGCGCATCTCACGCCGCTAGGCAGAATTTAGCTCCAGACCGCTTGGCGGGTATCACGCACCGCCAGGCGCCAAGCGCCTATAAAATCACCACTGCACCATCACTGCCTGGCGGACACTTCCCTACCGCCAGGCGCCTCGTGTTGACACTGGCCCCGCACCACTAAGCGCCATACCAGTAGCGCAATGCTACTGGGTTTTGACATTTTTCTCAGGTCTTAAAAGACCCCAAACATAGCATGCATCATTCTCATACCAATCATAATATTTACATCATAGTATTTACAGACACAATACTATAACCCAAACTCAACATATATCAATAACTCATGCCCAATTCACATATACACATTTAGACCATACCAATTCAATTATCATTTTGCACATTTAATCTTCATCAATTTCTACCCTATACCTGCCACATACACTCAAGATACTCCAAGCATTAGGATCGAATAGTCTAAAATTCATATAAATCATGTCACCACAGTTTGGACATTTTTCTGCTCAAGCAATTCATTCACTCATACTCCAAGCACAACCACACTACCAAGTATTCATAGTTTCACAATTCCAAAACCACTATTCCTTAACAATATAATTTTCTACTACTCAATCATCATCTTATACATAAGTATTTCTCAATCATATAACCCAACCATACATATCACATTATTACAGTTTTCTAATAACTGAAGTTCATATCAGCATGCATATGATTTTCTTACACATATATCTCACACGCACACCACCACTCACCATACACACTGGATTCACACTCTAGCTGGACTGGGGCGCTGCCTAGCAGCAGCTACTAGCCGCCAGGCGGCTCACAACTTCTGGATTCAATCCAGATCCTTCCTGCAACGATGCAAACTCTAACTTTTTCAATTACCACTCTTCTACACGTATTGACATATTACCATTAGCAAACAAGTTGTTCAATTCAGTATTAACTTCCATTTCATTCTTGATATTCCACAGAGTACCAATCAACCCATATGATACATATTATCTTATCTCTTATTCCAGCGTAACCTCACATACCCAATCAAACAAAGATTCATGCAATTTTCGCAACTAGTCAATACAACAAATAATTCATCAAGCCAATAATTCACGCACAATTAGAATTTCAATCCCGTCATCATCACACCACGGAAACATTAACAGACAGAGAAAACTGGGCAACCCAGTTCGTGCCGCCTGGCGATTCTCCTTCGACCGCCCGACGGTTCATAAAAAAAACCCAAAAATGAGCTTAAAATGCATGTGCCGCGTGGTGGCAGTTCATGCGCCGCCAAGCGGTTTCTGGAGAAATCCAGAAAATGTGAACAGAACCAAAATATACAGATTATGCAGTTCAAACATGAATCATAACTCATCCCTACACGATAACAGAATTATAACGCACAACAGGAACTCCCCTAACCTGTTTTCCTCGTTTGGACTTGGAAATTAAGAATTTTTCCTTGGATCACCAATGGACTCCCCTTGACTCTCCTCCAAACCAGTATCCTCTTCCGCCTCAAAACTCACGTTTCTCCTCTGTAAAACCCTCCTCACTATCCGCAACTGTTAGACTTAAAAGTGCTCTCTTTCTCCCTCAATTCTTCCCTTTAATGATACTTTAATGGTGATTAATAAAAAAAACGAAAATGACCTAAAGCTTAGTTTTAATTGTCATTCAATTTGTTATTCTATTTGATTTTCCAGCACCCTTGGCTGCTCCTCTAGCTAGGGTTTCTCTTGCCCCTTCACATTCCTACCAAAACTAAAATTGACAAAAAGAAAGTTTATTGTCTAGTCCAAACCAAGGTTTGAACCCATCTCCACACAATTGCATTTCAAGTGCACAACCAATTCAACCAAGTCGTCTTTCATGATAAAATTCATACATCAAAGATTATATCCCTACTTATCATGCTCCAAGCACATCATCAAAAAAAAATAATAAAATTAAATAACACAAATGGCATACACAGGACTTAAATCCAAGTCCTCTTACACAATCAAAGTACTTTCAACCATTTGAGCTAGTACTTTTCCACATCATGAAGGTGAACATTTAATGTCATAAAGGCTTTTCGTACCCGCATTTATTAAATAATTATTTATTTAATTATTTAAATTTAGTGGGTCTTACATCGGGCCAGCACAAAAAACAGGTCGGGCTGTAGCGGGTTAGAAAATCTGTTCCGGCCCCCCTTTCATGTGTCGGGTTGACGGGCCGGTCCGTAGGGCCCTACCCCATTTGACACCCTTAATTATATTATGCACTCAATTATGGATATCAAACTTTCACCGAAAAAATGATAATTAATACAGTAATATAAAAGCTTAATGAAAATAAAGGAACTATTTTATGTATTTACCACTTTTTTTTTCCTCATAACCTAATCCTTTAGGACAAAGTTTGTTATGCGTTTCCCGTCAATTTTTCATCTCATTTTCTATTGAATTTTCTTTATGTTAGAATATGTGGTTCTCGTTCAATTCCTTAAGCACTAATTATTAATTATTACTCTTTTTAAGTTTTGAAGACTCTTCATATGGCCTATTTACTATTTAAGTTTTGAAGACTCTTCATATAACCTATTTAGTAGTTAAGTTTTGATGACTTTTCATATGACATATTTATTGGTTTAGTTTTGATGCCTATAAATAACATTTTCATGACTTAAAAAAGAACATAGAAAAACATTTAGAGAGACACACTTTGTAATATACACTTGAGTGCATTTTATTGAGGATTCTTGTTCCCATTCAAGAGCTTTGTACTCTTTTTTAATAGTGGAACTTTGTTTATTATCGTCCCATGGTTTTTCCTCTTACATTCAAAAGAGGTTTTTCACGTAAATCCTTGTGTGTTATTTCTCTTACTCTTTTACTTACTTTTTTTAAATTTTCAATTGTCATGATCATGTGCTTTCGCATTGTTCGATACCATAACAAGTGGTATCAGAGCTTTTAGTTAGAAATTCCAAAATGTCTGCAAAATTTGACATTGAGAAGTTTGATGGCAAGATTAGTTTTTCTATTTTGCGAGTCTAAATGAGAGTCGTTCTAACCTAGAGTGGATTAAAGGAGGCTTTAGATGGAAAAGAAAATAAGCCAGCTTTCATGACTGATGAGCAGTGGGATGAGTTGGGTGAAAAGGCACTATCATCAATCCAACTCTCTTTATAAAAGGAGGTTCTCCGTGAAGTATCAAATGAAACAACCACTGCTGAATTATGGCTAAAGTTAGAGACTTTATACATGACCAAGAGCATTGCAAACAAGCTTCGTCTCAAAGAACACTTATATATCATTTGAATGGTTGAAGGTACTCCTATTCAATCTCATATTAATGAGTTTAATTCTATCCTCGTGGATCTGGAAAATATTGATATTAAAATTGATGATGAAGATAAAGTTGTTTTGTTGGTTGTCTCTCTACCTTCTACCTACAAACACTTAAAAGAAATTATGTTGTATGGAAATAATGATACCTAATCTTTTGAGATGTTAAATCTAATTTATTGTCCAAAGAAAAAAATTTGATCTTGAAGTTCATTCTATGGACAAGGGTGAGGGTTTAAGTGTCATAGGTAGAACTTAAGAAAGATGGAGTACTAGTGAAAAAAAGTTCAAATCCAAGTTTAGGGCAAGCAAATCCAACATATTTTGTCGCTATTGCAAGAAACCTGGACACATAATTTCTTAATTGTTTTATCTTGAAGAAAAAAAACAAGAAAAACAAGAAAAAGGAAAAGCCACACAATACCTTGAAGCGGTTAATATTGAAGTTGAATCTGATGGTGACATTACTTTGTTTGTTGTCTCTTCTAATAAGAGGAGCAAAACAGAATGGATCCTTGATTATGGATGTACTTTTCATATGTGTCCCTAGAAGGACTTATTCACTACTTTTGAATCTGTTGATTGTGGTGTTGTCTTGATGGGTAATGATGCCCAATGCAAGATTGCAAGAATAGGTACAATTCAGATCAAGACTGATGATGATGTTGTTAGGACTTTGTCTAATGTTCACTATATACCTGAATTAAAGCGAAACTTAATTTCTCTTGGCACTCTTGAATCTCTCGGGTGCAAGTATTCAGTTGAAGGTGGAGTTTTAAAGGTATCAAAAGGTTCTCTTATTCTCTTGAAAGCTAACCGAATTGGAAGCTTATATGTCCCACAAGGGACTATTGTGATAGGTTCAATAGTTGTATCATCTTCTATGGTTGAAAATGATGTCACTAAATTATGGCACATGCACCTAGGCCATATGAGTGAAAAAGGCATGCATCTTCTAAGCAAGCAAGGATATCTTAGTAAGCATGTCATTGGTAAGTTGGAGTTTCGTAAACATTGTGCTTTTGGGAAACAAAAAAAGGCTAGTTTCTCTACAACAACTCACAGTACAAAAGGTATTCTTGATTATATTCATTTTGATCTTTGGGGGGCTTCTAAAGTTCCTTCCTATGGAGGACGCCGTTATATGATGACTTTTCCCGTAAGGTCTGGGTCTATTTTTTGCGACATAAAAATGAGACTTTCCCCACATTCAAGAAGTGAAAAACTCTTATTGAAACCCAAACAAGGAAGAAAGTAAAGAAGTTCAGAACAAATAATAGATTAGAGTTTTGTAGTGGTGACTTTAATGAGTTCTGCACAAATCATGGTAATGCTAGACATAGAACCATTCCAAGGAATCCCCAACAAAATGGTATTGTAGAAGGAATGAACAAGACTCTACTTGAAAGAGCTCGTTATATGCTCTCAAATGTTGGGCTATGGCATCGACATGATGTAAGACCCGAGAAATTTAAATAATTAAATAAATAATTATTTAATAAATATGGGTTGTAGAAGCCTTTATGGAATTTAATGCTAAATGTTGTGATGTGGAAAAGTACTAACTCAAGTGGTTGAGAGTATTTGATTGTGTAAGGGGACTTGGGTTCGAGTCCTATGTATGCCAATTGTATGATATTTTTTTGTGTGCATTATTCTAAGGTTATGATTGAATGGGAGTAGTGATAATGTATTCCTAAAATTATAGGAATTATCATGAAACATGATTGGTTGAATTAGTTATGCACTTACTTTGTGATTGAGTGGTTGTGGGTTCAAACCTTGTTAATGACGAAATTAAAAACTCTATTTTTGCTACCTTGACTTGAATATGAAAAGGGAGGCGAAACCCTGAATGTCAAGAGAGGGCAGCCAAGTGGGCTGAAAAGGCAGCCACCATTGGTCCTTGAATGACCATTAACACCCAAAATATCAAACCATTAAGGATAATTTTAATTATTTTCGTTTTGCCATTTTACCATAATTAAGGACATATAAAAAGGGCAAAATAAGGCCAGTGGAAAGGTTTGGAGACTGAAAAACCTAGAGTGTTGAGAGGAGGACGAAATTCAGAAGGGAAAAGTGAGTTGGGATTGAGAGAAAATTTGTAATTGTTTTGGGAGAGCAAAAGAGGGTTCTTGGGTATCACAAAGCCAAGGTTAGAAGATCAATTGGAGCAAGGATTTTCAGGTTAGGGGAGCTCTATACTTTGATTTTTAATTTCACGAATGAATTGCATGATTTTATGCTTGCGTGCCATGAATTTTCGTGCTCTATGTGATGAGGTTGGAGTCTTGTGGTTTTTGCATGTTGTTTGATTAACCCCTTAAGTTTTGTATGAATAAGATAAGGGTTTCTGCAATGCATGATTGGGTATGGTTTCATCTCACGTTTTGAGAGCCTAATTAGGTTTATAACCTGTTCTTGTGAATGACTTGTAAAAATAGACCATTGGATTGTTTGGTAATGGGCAAATTGTGGGTTTGGCATTGTGTTCTGATGTTCTGCGTGCGTGAACAGGGAGAGAGTCTGCTATTTTTGCTTAAGCGAGCAAGGCTCGCCTAGGCGAAGGTAGTAGAGACTTAAACTTATTTCTACTCGAGCATCTCGCTCAAGCGAGAAGCCCAGGTTTTGGGCGATAGATCATTTTGCTCAGGCGAAAGTGGCTTGCCTAAGCGAGAAATTGTGAGGGGTTGCATGTGTTTGCAAGACTCGCTGCCTAGGCCAGAGACTTGGTTTTAGGCGAAGGATGCCCTCACCTAAGTGAGAAAGGCCTCGCCTAAGCGAGATTTCGTGCACTATCACTGTCACATGTTCACTCAGGCGAGAAAGCCTAGCTTAAGCGAATCAGGCCTGATCGCTTGAGCTAAAGCTTCTAGCCTAAGCGAGATTTGTGGTTTGTGTGTGTTGTTTGGATGCATTTGATGCGAACTTGGATCGGGAGATGTTGTGCCATGAGCGGGTAGGTTCATGAATGGTGGGGAACACGTGATGATATGAGCGGGAAGGTTCATATCTAGTTACTCTCGTGTGAGGATACAAGTGAGGTAGATTCGTATGGTTCGGCTCACACTTGAGAGATGTTGCGTGTTGGGAGGTACGTAGCTGGTGGATCATGTGTGTTGGACTACGGGCGGGTAGGTTCGTAGAGTAGGACTATGAACGGGGAGGTTGGTGAGGCAAGACCACGAGCGAGCAGGTTCATGTGAGCATCATAAATCTTGAGTCTAGGGCTAACTATGTTATGTGTATTGAAGGTTGCTAAGCCTTGGGGAATTAAGGACTTGGCCAACACTAACTAGAGTGTATCAGATGGGTGTATTGATTTTATTCTGTTAAATTATATGTTATTTTTATATAAGCTCACTCTTTCTGTTTGTGCTTGGCAATGATCGTGTAATTCTTTACACGAGAGCAATTAATGATACAGGTGAGGCTGCTGATGTTTGAGACGGAGAGAGGGGCTAGCTTGGGATGGAGCTAGGAATTTTATTACGTTTTATTATTTTATCGGAATTTTTGGAATTTGTAATCAGAGTATTACTTAGCTTTAATTGAATTTCTTTTTTTTTTTGCACTGAACGATGTTTTAAATTTCTCCCTGTTTGGGAATAATGAAAATATGAGGTTAAGTTATAAATTATTTATTCTTTTATTTTAATTAAGTAATTTCCAGTAGGGATGTTACACATGATCTTTGGACCGAGGTAGTATATGCTGCATACTATTTGGTCAACCGTTCTCCACATTCAGCACTTGACTTCAAAGTTCTAGAAGAGATTTGGTTAGGTAATCCTGTTGATTATTCCAATTTAAGAATTTTTGGATGTCCTGCATATGCACATATTAATAGTGGAAAATTAGCTCCAAGAGCTATTGAGTGCATATTTCTATGTTATGCATTTGAATCTAAGGGGTATCGTTTATGGTGCTCTGAATCAAAGTCTCAAAAGCTAATTCTTAGCAGAGATGTAATTTTTAATGATGATGCATTATTATCTTCTGGAAAACCGTCTTTTCTGTCTTCTACCAATACAACTAATATGCATGGTACGAATGAGAAAGTGGAGTTTGAATTCAAATCTTCAGACCCTGGTATTGATGTCCCATCTTCCTATACAAATGAATCCAATATTGATGATCTTCATGATGATAGTGAATGTGATGATAGAACCACTTCTCTTATTCAACAATAGGGATATGATTATTCTATTGCTCGGGACAGAGCTAGAAGACAAATCAGAAAGCCAGCCAGATACACTAATGATTATTTAACTGCTTGTGCATTATCAATTGCACAAGAGGTAAATGATGGTGTTGAGACTGTCAACTACACTGAACTTGTTTCTTGTGTTGAGTCTTCTCAGTTAGTGGCTAGGGGCTATGAATGAAGAAATTTAGAGTCTTTATAAAAACAAGCCTAAAGACAAACGACCATTAAAGTGCAAATGGATCTATAAGAAGAAAGATAGCATTCCCGGGGTTGAAAATGCAAGATGCAAAGCACGACTAGTCGTTAAAGGCTTTAATCAAAAGGAAGGAATTGACTTTAATGAGATATTCTCATTTGTTGTTCGTCATACTTCCATTCGTGTTTTTCTTGCATTTCTTGCTTTGTTTGATTTGTAGTTAGAGCAACTAGATGTAAAGACAACACTTTTACTTGGAGAGCTGGAAGAAGAAATTTACATGGAATAACTAGAGGGATTTATTGTTTGTGGAAAGGAGCATTTTGTTTGTCGTTTGAAGAAATCTTTATATGGCCTCAAGTAAGCACCCAGGCAATGGTATAAGAGGTTTGATTCTTTCATGATTAGGCAAGGTTACTACAGGAGTCAATATGATGACTGTATTATTTTCAAACATTCCAAGATGGATCTTTCTTATACTTGTTACTATATGTTGATGATATGTTAATTGCATCACGTGACAAGTTTTCTATAAGGAAACTAAAAACTCAACTGAGCAATGAGTTTGAAATGAAAGAATTAGGTGCAGCAAAGAAAATTCTTGGTATGGAGATTTGCAAGGACTGTCAAGCTGGTAAAATTGTTTTTATCTCAACAAAGGTATATTGACAAAGGACTTGATAGGTTTAATATGAATGATTGTAAATTTGTTTCTACTCCACTTACTGCACATTTCAAGTTATCCTCAAATCTTTGACCAGACACAAAGGAAGATATGGAGTATATGTCACATGTTCCTTTAGGACAAAGTTTGTTATGCGTTTCCTGTCAATTTTTCACCTCATTTTCTATTGAGTTTTCTTTATGTCAGAATATGTGGTTCTCATTCAATTTCTAAAGTCACACGTTACTTAAGCACTAATTATTAATTATTACTCCGCTTAAGTTTTAAAGACTCTTCATATGACCTATTTACTACTTAAGTTTTGAAGACTCTTCATATGGCCTATTTACTAGTTAAGTTTTGAAGACTTTTCTTATGGTCTATTTATTGGTTCAGTTTTGAAGCCTATAAATAACGTCTACATGACTTGAAAAAGAATATAGAAAAACATTTAGAGAAACACACTTTGTAATATACACTTGAGTGTATTTTGGTGAGAATTCTTGTTCCCATTCAAAAGCTTTGTACTCTTTTTCCATAGTGAAACTTTGTTCATTATCGTCCCGTGATTTTTCTTCTTACATTCAAAAAAGATTTTTCACGTAAATCCTTGTGTGTTATTTCTCTCGTTCTTTTACTTACTTCTCTTTAATTTTCAATTGTCACGATTTTGTACTTCCGGATTGCTCCATACCATAACACTTTATTCATAACCAAGACTAGAAAGAAAAAACACTATAAGATAAAAAATTATGATTGTTATAAATATTAGTTGAATGTTATGCCTACTGGTAGTTTAGAAAATGTGGATAGTGTGGGATTGGGTGATGATTGATTCTTATCACGGGAATGTTCAACGCTTACTTTACTTTACTTACAATATTCAAAATTTAATAGTATATTTTTCTGATAACCTCTTTCATCATTAAAACAACATATGTTAATGAAATCTTTTTCTAATTATATGAATTTTATAAATTAACCATTACCAAATCATAATCATGGAAAAGTTTTTATGATGATTTTATCAATAATAATATTGAATGAAATAAAATTAAATAATTTCTTAATTTACCCGTTAACTTTGAATTTCTATCAAAGTCGAAATATTGTAATCACATCATAAGTACTTTTAAAATTATAAATAAAATGGTAGAGAGAAAATACTCACATGAGATATTTCTTTTATTTAGAGTATAATAAATACGATGAATAAAAAATTACAACCATTACATCCCTTCTCTGGAACAGTATTAAAGAATAGTAACACAAATTTGTTGCAAGATTTAAAATATACTTTTGTAAAATAGGGTGTGCGTAAGCTAATATATTTTTTAATTAGTAATCTCAAAATTTATTTTACGTGGAAGATATATATTATCTGTACCTTTTGGAAGATATATACTCACATTATTTTTTCAGTTTTATTTTTTATACAAATTTTTATTAAAATAAGTATTTCATCAATTTTATCTTTTAAGCGTTTTTTTTAAATTTAATTTTTTTTTACGATCTAGCAGTATTTTAAACTTAATTCTTTTCTTCATTAAGAAATTATCTATAAAATAAATAAAAAATTATTTACAATAAGATTATAAAAATGATTTATATTTAATTTTATATTTAAAGTAATAATAATAATATTTTTATTATTTTTTATTATAAAATGAACCCATGTATTTTTCACTTTTTTTTTATGGAGAGAATACATCAACTTATATAATAGTTAATGTAATTTGCTATCACATATTCACTCTCGTTAACGTGTTAAAACGACAGCCAAATATATCTTTAATTATGTGAAAGATATATACAGCACTCCGTTTTTGTACACACTTTCTTTTTTTAATTTTATTTTTCAAGCAATTTTTTTTTTCAAAATTTTAAATAACTATTCCTAATAAAAGAAAAACTATATAAATAATAAATTATTTATCTAAAATCAAAATTTTAAAAAATATTTATTTTTATAATTATACTTTTATAGAATTTATTTTATAATTTAATAACAATTTTATTTACTCATTATTATAAATTTTTTTAATATAATAAGAAAGAAATTATAAATATATATATATATATAAAAGGTGATTTAATATATATTTATTTTCTATTTAATTTGAAAGAGTTGTTTCACTTGATAAGACATCAAATGATTTGTTAATTATTTTGAAAGATTAATTTGTGTAAAAGACTATTATATATACTAGTGTAAACACAGGCGCTATCGCGACTGTGTGTACGCATTTTTTGAATTATATTAATAATTGATGATATTGTAATGTTATTAATTTAATAAACAAAATAACAAAATAAAAGTATATTTATAAAAAATAAAATAAAATGTACGGAGAAAATAA
>Ga0214544_1006541_pt1 | contig 21401 bp, 9 predicted proteins | sample CNSS3metaG_FD_160074 | JGI IMG/M metagenome (GOLD analysis project Ga0214544, IMG submission 160074) | Root nodule microbial communities from cowpea collected in UCLA plant growth center, Los Angeles, California, USA - CNSS3 | ecosystem: Host-associated > Plants > Roots > Nodule | place: USA...
TAGAAAACAAAAGTAGAAGAAGACCATGAAGGAGGAGAAAGAAAACTCAAGCTACTGACTTTAACCAACTATTAAAACGTACTAATCCAGAGGACACCATCTTCATCACAAAAAACCTCAAAAAAATTAAACCTTTCATGAAAAAAAGAAGAAGGAACACATAAGAATTAAAAGAAAAATAAATAACATCGTAAAAAACAACAGAGAAATCTGAACATAGCTTTCAATAAATACTAACCCACTGCTACAACATATTTAACAGAAAAAAAAATTACAAAAATATAACCTTTTATAAAGAAAAAGGACCACAAAAGAAGTAAAAAAAATAACACAATAAAGAACAACAAACAAATCTCAACAACAAACCACAAATAGACAAAAAAAAAAGAAAAGAAAAGAAGACTAACATCATCATCCTCACTCATTCTTTTTGTTCAAAAATACTTTCTAAAAATGAAAACTTGAACATTTTCTTCAACCCACAGTTATAAATGTATCAAGTATAAAAAAATAATTACAATAACACCATAAACAACAACCAAACATGTTCAAGATTTTGTTAAAAAATACCTTCTAAAAATAAAAACATCAGCGTTTTCTTCAAAACGAAACACATTGCAAAAATTAAATCTTTCACGAAGTAAAAAAAAAATAACAGAACAACAACAACAACAAATAGAACAAAAAAAAACTTAAGTTGGTATGAGGAAGAAGAAAGAAGAAGGATTGAAGAAGAAGAAGAAGGAATACGGAAGAAGAAACAAAGAAATTACCTCGACAAAGTTGATTGTCTTGGAGAAGAAGATCCTACCGATTGCCTTGCAAAAATTAAATCTTTCACAAAGTAAAAAGAAAATAACAGAGTAAGAAGAAGAAAGAAAAAAGATCCTTGAAGAAAAAAGAATAAACTAAGAAATAGAAGAAAAAATTACCTACACCAACCAAAACTTCTGTCAACCTTCAACAAAAATAAATAATAAAAAAAAAAACTTAGTTGGTATGAGGAAGAAGGAAGAAGAAGGATTGAAGAAGAAGAAGAAGGAAAACGAAAGAAGAAAAAAAAAATTACCTCGACGAAGTTGATTGCTTGGGAGAAGAAAACCCTACCGTCAACATACCGAATATTAAAAAAAAACGAAAACCTATGAAGAAGAAGAAAGAAGAAGGATTGAAGAAGAAGAAAAAAAGCTAACCTCGAGAAAGCTGATTGTCTTGGAGAAGAAGGATGATGCTATCTGACAACGTCAATCAATATTTAAAAAATTTAAAAAAGACGTTCGAACCGCAAAAACACAACAATATCAAAAAGACAAAAATATCCTCAATTTTAACCATGTGTCAATAAATTAAAATATCTATTTCAATAATTTACCTACACTAAGAATTTCTTAGATATACAGTATATAGCTGCAGGAAATTATAATAAATATAGAAAAATGTATATGCCGATCCTATACTTCTACGCTTCTACGACTGAGTATAAAGAGTGGATATTTAGATGAGATATTATAAATAGAAAATATAATTTGTAAAAGAATTTAAATTTTGAAAGCTTAATTTGTTTTACGGTGTGATACAATAACTACTTAAGAAAGAACTACCCGTCTCCTTTACAAAGATCGAACCCTACCCTAGCCGCGTTTCCTCCTTAACTGGTACGTTTCTCTCTCTCACGCACTCTTTTCATGCTATTGTATTTTATTTTTATCATTTTTTCCTTGTTTCTCAACTCAAAATTTTCCCTACAAAGGTCGAGAGGATTTGGATTGAAGGCCGAATCGTTCAATTGTGTTGTGAGTTTTATTTTTGAGATGTGTTCATTATATCGGAACTCTGTTATTTTCTGAATTCATTGTTATTTAATCACCTCTCTCTTTTTTGTTCAGTGTTTGCCTCTGCATGTACTTAAAACTTGTTACGAGTTCGAGGGTTTTAGTTTAAAAGTAGCGTGTCTATGATAGTAGAGTTGTATGATTTCCCTAAGTTAATTTGAAGTCAGTTGGGGATTTAGCCACTAGGGTTGTAACAAATATTGGTACTGGCATGAGCTCGTCAATGCCCTTTTCGAAAACCTATTCCATTCACATTGTTCTATTGGACTAAATTTCTCATATAGACTACACTGTGGAAGATTTAAAATAACCCTTTGTTCAGATAATTCCACTTTTAATCTTCTTGAGATGCCATTTTTGGTTGTGAGTCGTAGGGAGGAGAGGATAGAGGATTTGGCTGGTTGGAGATTTGTATTTATACTTGAGAGTGGTCATTATGCTAGATTTAAACAACAAGGAAGATTAAATTGATTATAAACATGGGAAAATTTTTGACTTTGTGGGCAGTGTTTTGTGCTCAAGTGAGAAGCATGGGGTATACTCACTTGAAAAGAAAATTTGTTAGATGAAGTGGTGAATGACTCTAGCTGAACATCATGACCATGATTTTTTTTGCTTCTCAATCAATTTGTTCTTAGATATATGTTGGGAGGGATCCAAGAAATTCTACATGTTTTGTTTTTCAGTGTTCTTTTATTTGGTTTACTCTGCAAACTTTTTATCCTAAATTGCAGACATAAGTTTCTCTCAGCATCTGGTTGATCCAGTTCACATACTTTTAATTCTCAAATTAGTCAAATCGTAGTGTACAAGGATCGCCCGTGTGCTTCTTAATATGACTTGTGTGAAATATAATATGACTATTCTAGGTGAAGATGATACATAAATTTGATTAGGAATAAATAGTGGACATTTTGTTTGGTGGTAAATGGTTGCAACTAGAAATAAAATCTACACGGTGATGCCCTTCATCTTATGGAAATTACCTAAAGCCTTCAACACTAATCCAATTCTAATAGTATATTATCTTATTTCAGACTACAATGGCTGCCAATACCTCACCTTCTGCCTTTGAAAAAGAACAGGTAGGTATTCCTTTTTATTTCTCCAAATTTGGAAAAATTAATCTGGTGATTGACGTTGTTATCTGATAATTTCAAACTAATTTCAACTTCAACTTTGGGGTCTTTTTGGTGTTATTTGATTATTTAGTATTTCTTGTTTTTGGATGTGTTTCAATCATTATGTGATAATGGAACAGATATTTGGAATGGCTGAAAAGGAGATGGAATATAGGGTCGAGTTATTCAACAAGTAGGTTTCCCTGTTCTTGCTTGCCTTGATAGTTTTGCTGGTGTTAGCAAGTACAATGTAGAACATAGTTGCTTTTTGTTTAAGATTCGATGGTGGCATAATAATTCATTTGGTTAATGCTTTGTTATTTTTACTATTCAGGATGACCCAGACCTGTTTCAAAAAGTGTGTTGACGAAAGGTGGGGGAAACTCTTCTCTAATTTTATTAACTGCTTGAGAAACTGTCATGTTTGATGCTCTTTAAATGCGATCCAGTCCAGTCCAGTCAATTTAGAAATTAGTTTCTTATTTCTCAATTGTCCGCTACTGCATTATTTTGATGATGGCTCAATGTGAATGTTATCATAATATCTGTTTAACACCTTTTTTTCTCAGGTACAAGGAGTCTGAGCTAAATATGGGTGAAAATAGTTGCATTGACCGCTGTGTTTCAAAATACTGGCAAGTAAGATTTTGCTTAACTTCACTTTCAGATCTATCACTGACTTTTTGAGTTGTCTATAAGCTAGTTTTCTCAGATGGATGTTTTATGATGAAATTTTAGTGGGGTTTCAGTACTTGGTTAAATGCTTGCTCTCTTTGAAAATTCTTGTATAGATTTTGAGGATAGTCTTGATAATTTCATGCAAGGCAAGGAAAATAAAGTGAATGTGGTTGACGGAATTTCTGACTTCAAAATGGTTTTTTGCTTAAGATGTAATGGGAAACTGCAAATAGTATTTGTCTGTTGTCTAAGCAGATTTATTTTGGGCAGGTGAATAATCTGATTGGTCAGTTGCTTGGTTCTGGGAGGCCTCCGATGTAATCCAAGTCTATCGTGTTTTCTTTTTGCGGTTAGCAACCTGCGAGTGAGTGAGCTACATTTACGACATTAATTGGGAAACATAGATGTAATACTTTTGCAAGGTTTTTATCTTTGTCCATGACTATTTTTAGGTCAATCTGTTCTGTTAAGAAAAGGATTGATTTTTGCTTTTGAGTTAGCCATTGGTGAGCAATAAAAATAATTTTAGTTAATTTAGTTCATTCTTTGTTTCTAATTTACGTCTTCATGGTTCGACCCTTAATTTACCAGTGTTTTTCTGTTACATTTATTTGAAGTCATCATCATACAACAGCATTGCTCTTTCTCCCCATGCAAGATTTTGCAGTTTTTCGTTTTCGTTTCTAAACAATGTACTTGCATACGATTTTTTCGAATAAAAACACAATTCAAATATAATTAACAACTTATATAATTTACTTGAAAGTGTATTTATAAATTAAATTAAATTGTAAAATTGGAATGACAAGTTACTTGCCATAAAAATCCAGATTAAAACCTTAAATTTAAATTTTATAATTATGAAGCTGCCCTTCTCTCCTCTTTTGTCCACATTTAGCTTGGCACCTTACGTTGATATAGCACGCAGTATTGTATTATAAAATTGTCATTATCGATGTTACGTTAGATATGTCAAATGTCAAGAAATAAGAAAGAAAAAAAGGTTAAAAAAACTGGGAGAGAAGAGAGGGGGAAATAAGAATAAATACAAGTTCAGGTGTTTTGAATTAAATGGGAAAATTATCATAAAAAGGTGAAGTTATACGTGGAAGAAAATTAGTCTCTTAAAATAACGAAGAAAATTAAAGAAGACGACCCACACTATACAATAGCATCTTTTATATGCGATTTGGAGTGACAGCTAAGAGAGACAGAGAGTGTTGTGGGGACACAAAAGTATCCGTTAAAAAATTGAACGTTAAGCCTTTCATCACAGAACAGAACACAGAATCAGAATCCGATACCAGACCTACCTGGTATGAATAAATGCTCCCTCTTATTCCTTCCCCACTCAACTCAACCACACTTCATTCTTGACTCAGTTTCTCTCTCTCACTCTGAATTCAGAAAAGAAAAACAAGTAATTAAGAAGAAGAAGAAGAAGATCGAAGATCGAAGATGGGTATGGTGGTGGTAATCTCTCTCCCTTTCATATTCTTCTGCTTGCTTCTTGGGTTTGGATGTTATTTCTTTGGAAGAGCAAGAGGAAGGAGAGAGATGCAAACTAACCCACAAGTTTATGGAATGCCAGCTCCACCTCCAGGTGCTTCTCCTGCCAAGCCACAAAACATTCATAATGTTTGATTTCAATCTTCTCTCTTCTCTTCCACGAATATACCTCATATATATCTTTTTTCTTTTTCTCTCTATCTCTTCCTGTTGTTGTTTCCACCTTCAAACTCCAATCAACTTTCTTTTATTTCATTATCTGAATTCAATTTCCTAGTTCAGTTAGTTTCGCACCTGTTGCCAATTCTTTTATAGCAGATCAATTCCGTGTTCACACTGCAATCTATTTAACACCTGATAAGAAAATAAAGCAAAAGAAAATAATTATAAATATGATTCGTGATTCATATTATGTAATTAGACGAAAAAATTAAAAATATTTAAATTTCGTAAATATATATGATCAAGAATTGGACACATAATTCATCTATGTAAAAAACACTAGCCATCTAATTTTTATGGATCGAGCTCTCATGCTTAACCTGAATCGTGGTATTTTTTTCCATATAATATACTGACAGAAATACAAATACCGTTGTGTCTGTCTGTCATTTTTTTTTTTCAATTTTTGGGTAAAATGTTGGTTTTATTTTATTTTTTGGTAAGATGTTAAACTTGGATTATGATAGTTTTCTTATTATAAATCAAATGCATGCTAAATTTAATTTATAAATTTAGGTGTTATTCAATGGATGATTGTTTATTCGCATTTTTAAACCCTACTTCAGTAATGTAAACAAATTATCGCTTTCATCTTAAAAGAACTACTTATTTAAAAAAAAAATCTTGTTAATTAGTGTTATAACGATATTAAATAAATAACATTAAGCATACTCTATTAAGTGTTTTTAATTAATTTAAAATAGTTAAAAATACAAATGCATTTTTTGTTTATTTATTGTTAACTGTGTGAAACTAACTTTGCAAACGTAATCTCCTTATAATTGCCAACACAAAAATTCTTTAACTAGAATGACGAACAATAAATGTGAATTAGTATTATATCAACGAATATCTTTAGAATTAATTTTAAACGAATAAGAAAAAAAAAAGTTTATTGTGGTCTTATGTTCGTCGGTTTAATTTAATAATGTAAACTGTTTTTAATATATTTTCATCATTTCTTAAAAAAGTAAAACGAAATGTAAAGGATGAGGTGTAAAAAATCGTAGGGAAGAAATATCTGTTTTTTATTATTATTAATACTGGTATAAGTAGTTTAAAAATAGGTGTACGGATGGATATGTGCTTCTACTTTTCCTTTATAATAATAAAAAAATGTGTTTCAAAAATTAATAATGATTAAAATTAAAACGTAGTTATTAAATTTATATTGAAATGAAAAAAAAATTATAAATAAAGATATATATTTTTAATTTCTTTAATATTGTAACAAATATATAATAAAATAGTTATAACAGTAGCTATGCGCTGACTACTTTCTTGACAAATTTAATAAATGTTGTTATATTATAATTATGAAAGAGAAATATTTTGATGGTTGAGCGCGATTGGCTGGACTTGTGGAAATTGGGCCTCACAAATTTGATTTAAATTGGGCCGGTGTCTCTGTTTTTCTCTGTTCCTTTCTCTTTCTCTGTTTCTCTCATTCTTTCTTCTTTCTCCTTGGAAACACAAAATCAAGGAAAAAGGAAAAGAAGAAAGTGGAAACAAAAACATTACATCAAAAGTATATACATAGATTCAGTTCCAGTGAAATCACATCCTCCCAGCGACCATGGCGGTAACTATACATTTCAATTTCAATTTCATTTTGATTTTGGATTTGATTATGAACATGGATTGCAATGCATGATTTTGTTCAGGAAAATGGTAGACCATTGCCAAAGTTTGGGGAATGGGATGTGAACGATCCATCATCAGCAAATGATTTCTCTGTAATCTTCAACAAAGCCAGGAATGAGAAGAAGTATGGTCCTAAGGTCAGCTTACCACCTAAGCGTTGCCATTCAAACTACAATCCTCGTGACGCTCTTCGCAAATCCCATTATGTAAGTTTTTCTCTGTTTTTTTTAATGATTCAAGTTGGTATGCAAGCTGTTTGAATAAATTTCTTCCAAAAATCACTCATTAACGAAGATTGTGTATGTTTATGATTATGTCGATGATGATAGATTCATGTAATGCTGACACCATGTCATAAATCTATTCACTTTTTTTAAAATTTTGGACACAGCTTTTTAATTTTTGGTTATTTTCTTCTCAATGCAACAAAAGACAATCTAAAAACACTAGATTAGATATGTAGTTGTTGCATTTGATCTTTGGTGTCTCTGTGACATGCGAATGAAATCATGATTTCGAGAAAAAATTGCATTTTATCACGTTTTATTTTGCAGAAAAAATGGTTCTGCTGTATGACCACACCTGCAGAGCCATGAAGAGGCTTTTGAATTCATGACAGTTTAGAAATGACATAGGACTCTGGAGCTTCAGTAAAGCTATGGTGGGTCCTGCTGGAATCATCTTTGGTCATATATATGCGTACGTAGTGTACATTGTGGCTTGATTAGGAAACAACTATCGCATTGATACATGCGATTTCTGGGGTGTGTGTTCAAAACTTGTTGGTTTCACACCTCATTTACTTTACATTTTTTTTATCCATTCAAGTTTCCCTCTATTGTTTATGTAAAGAGGAACTTGAGATATTTTTATGTAACTGTATTCTTCTTATTTGTGGACGTGGATGGCATTGTTTGCCATCTCTCTGTCGTCCCATGAAGCAAATAATAATAATACAATATTATACAAAGAAAGCAATCCAAAGACTCTATCTATTTGTATTTTGAGTTTCATGACTAAAAAGAAGTCAAGGAAAAAATGGACCATCCTTTTCTGAAATTTGAAAATCGATTTTACCCTGATGCAGATCATTGTTAACCAATTTTCCTAAGTTTGATTGAAAAATACGTACTGGGAGTGTAAAGATTAAAAAAGATATACCTATCCTCAGTTAAAATTAAATTTACACAGCAATTTGACTCAAAATGATGAATAATGTACCTTGCTTGGCACATACTCTGACAATTTAGAAAGTGTAAATTATCCTTTCATCAACAATCGAGAAAATTTCCTGCCATGTTATCGAAACTTGGTATGTCAATGGTAAATCCTAATTGTTCTCCTGGTTATATTAAGCGATAAAAAGTTCTTAAATGCTGATATGAGTGAGAGTTGAGTTAAATATGCTGCAATTGCCATAAAGTACATAACAATTTCTCTAACGCCATAGCAGCTTAAGCAGGGTAAATAAAGTGAAGAAGTATGGGAAATGAAATGAACTATAATTAACATTAAATAACACATCTTTCCACAGGTATTATAAGTAGAGGTGAACAACTAGTTATATAAATATCCAAGTGGTGAAAACAGAAGAAAAAAAAGTTTGAAATATCATTGTTGTCTGTAATGTTACAGGTTCTGAAAACATTTGGAAGCTCTAAACTCTTGAGGTACCCAATTTTCGTTCAAACAATCGCTGTAGAAGGTAGACTTGAATCGCACTAGCCCCAATCAGTGCTGCTGATTCAAAAATTGCCTTGTGTACTGCTCTTCGGCTCATTGCATCGTTCACTGCATACATATTCCAAACATAAGTCAACGTTAATAACAGAAGAAAACAAGACTAACTAAGATGCTTAGTTTGTTGGTTTTGTTTTTAAGGTTTTTTTTATCCTTAACAGAATCATATGTTTAACTGATGAACATGAAACATTGTATTCAATCGTAAGATAAACGTAAAAAGTAAACCTTAAATAATTACCTATTGCTTGGCGATCAGTCTGAGCCTCTAACCAATGCTGTTCAAACTGAATGTTGTATAGAGCCTCCTCCAACTTTCCTATTTGCTCGAGCAATGGGGTAAAATGCTCTGCATAAAAGTCACAAAAGTTTCAACAAAGATTCTCTCGTTTACACTGAGAAAAATATAGAAAGTGGACTTCATAGAAGAGACATTACCATCTTTTGCATGCTGCTCAAAGTAAGAGAAGTGACCGACATGTACATCAAAATCGATAGTTTCATGATAAGGAGACTTGTTGGTGAAGCAGAACTTATGGACCCCTGATTTGTGAGCCACGAAGTCAAACTTGTCACTTGTCTTGTCCCGAAAATCTTGAATTTGCTCACCAGAGGGACCCTTTACCTGAAATTCTTACATTGTGGTGCAATGAGATTCCAACACATGATCGTGTAGTAGGGTACCAAGGAAAAGGAAAATGAACATATTTTAAAAGAAAAGCTATTCCTATCAATTGTGTATGCAGAATCTGGATTAGTACAGCTGCTACAGATATAAATATTCAAAGATTGTAGAACATACAATTGCAAATGTAAAAGGTGATACATATAAATAGCTACATACAATTCACAACATCTCTATGATTACAAGTACTCGTTGTTACTAAGATAAAAAAATTAACTCTTTTGCACCGTATACTATATCCTAACCGTGGATAACTTTTTGCCATAACACCCTCCAAATACTTCAGCATGGGCAGTGAATAAAAGTTCCCAGAATGGGGTTTATGTTTAATAACAGATCATAAGATCTTGAAACAAAAAAAAGTATCGTGGTTGTGCTGAAGAAAAACACAGAAATGTTCTTCTGCCACCTTAGGTAGAAAAGAGAGAGGTACAAAATAAACTTAGATTCACAACACAAATGAATAAAACCATCAATTTCGTCTCTCAAGTATTACTCCCTCTATTAAGAGCGTATTCAAGTAAAAAATAAAACTATAATGCATAAGTAATCCCTCTATTAAACATATTTAACCTCTAATTTGATGTATTTTTGTGAATTTGAAGGACTTCTTATTCTTTGGGAAAACTAAGACTTAGGAAATTACGTAGATGGAATTTATTTTTTGCATTAGGGACATTCAGGAGAGAAGGTAATATTTCAAGGATGAAATTGATGGTTGTTCCAACATAAAACCCTAAACCAACAGCCAACAGCAGGTACGCGTAAGAGAAAACAATGGTTGTTGGTTTTGACGTTGTATTCAAGTGCCTATGGTTCTATTCCCTTGCCTCATCGGAATTTTGAAACAAATTCCCCTAAATTATAAACAGCAAATAGCGTATAAACAAACGCCGAGTAATTGCGATTCTCATTCAGAGTTATACGAAACACAAAATTAAGGCAAAACAAAAATATTATCGGTTTCACAAAAGAAGATCGAGCGAGAGACAAAAAAAAATAACATACCACGAGATCGACACCTTCTTCGCCGTAATGCCAGGGAGAATCAGCCTTAATAACAACGAAAGAAACATGAACGGTATCACCCTCGTACTTGACATCATGGGAGAAACACTCGTCCCTGTCTATCACAAATCGAATACCTTCTGACCTCTGCAAATTCCACAATGCCCCAATTAACACGAACACCAAAGCATGCCTCAACGATGATAATCTCATCTGCCAAACGATAGGTTAGTTTAGATATTCATCTCAAAATCACGGATCCACCAAATCAAAACATCATAACACAGACAAAAATACCTTTGTGAGCGTCTCTTCTCGGAAATTTGACGAAAAATATGAAACACGACACACAGCGGCTGATTTTTAATCTCAACGTGCTTTCTGAAACTGCAAACGGCGTCGTTGTACAACCTTTCTCTTTTCTCCACGTTTCAGTCTGTGATTGGAGAGTTTTGGTCACTCGTCCAATTAAATATCGACACGTAAGATGGGTTTCAAACTAGTAACTCCCCTCGGCCTCGTGTGCAAACAAAACCATCCTAAGATGAGTTCGGAAGCTCTCTGTATGCTTTGTGGTAGATCACCAATTTGGTTCAGATCAGATATAAATATAATAATAATTATTATTATATCAATAATAAACAATTAATTTTATCAGTGTAAATGAAGAAATTTTTTATTTTTGTATAATATCTTTATCATATATTGATATTCACAATTCATTTTTTTTCCGTAAAGTAAAGGAATCATAACATGTAATCTTACAAAAATCATAGCTTGTTAACATTATGGACCTGGTTAAGGCACTAGTCAAAATAAAATATTATGTGTAAAATTAAATTTTGTAATTATTTAAAAAATATTTTAATGTAATAAATAATATTTTCATTCAATTATTTGTTTTTAAAATTATATGTTTTTATTATATAATGAGTTTTTGATTTTGTATAATTATAATATGGTGAAATTAAGTAACTAAGGTGATAGTGCGAACGATAACTTAAACAAGTACACTAATAACAATCATGGATCAGAAATATTCCAATTGATATTTATGTAGATTTATTTATAACTACATTTTTCGTTCAATCAATTATTAGCTATTCAAATCATTCTATTTTGTATAGAAATTTATAGTCTAATTGCATGTTTAGGAATGATAGACTTTTAAAAGATTTAGTTGTTTTCCATACAAAAAAAATTGTTTGTATTTTCTGTTTTGATTTTGAATAAAATTTTAAATTTGTAAAAAGATTTTCATAAAAAAAAACGTTAATTTTATAAATCTGAAAATTTATGGGCTCTGATTTATTTTTTTCAATTTCATATATACTGTTTTCCTGGTAAAAGTTTATTATTTCCCTCCTAATGAAATTAACTGTTTCTAAATCACTTATACCAAAGTTATGTTGAAATAATTCGATTTTGATAATGATCACAATACATATATTATAGATTTGAATTTATAATATTGAACTTGTTTTAAATCTTATTTTATCTAAATCAAATAAGATTATTAAAAGAAAAAAAATTGAATTTTTAATTCTTTGTTCAAGAACTATAAATATATTTATCCTATTTTTATATATTTAGATTTTTATCTTATAGTTAATTCACTTATTATTAACATGAACTAAAATAAATATAAGACCTAATAAAATTATATTATTTTATTCATTTTGATCCCTTAATTAGTATATTTTTCGTAATATTATTTTTTTAGCATAGAAAATTAAAAGAAAAATACAAAAGACTAAAATTAAATTGACTAATTTTATACACTAAAATCAATTATTTCAAATTCTACAAATAGAAAGATATCTTTTTACGAAAACCAAAATCAAAACTTAATTATATATTTAAGTTTTTAGAAAGAATTTGTAACAAACATAAATGTAACATTCAAATCCAGGATAATTAACATTTTATAATTGATAATGTATGATTATAACATCTTTATTGATTTGTCATCATATAAACAAAGGAAACATATGAAACCTTTGTAGCCCACAAATTATTGAAAACATAAATACTAAGCCTTTTTAAGGAACTCCATAACGTAAGTATTGAAAACGCAACATGCTATTCTGAAACCATGGAATCCAGCTCCTTTAGCCAAAGCCTCGTACTCTTTCTCTGTTCTCTCTTTCCCATTTGGACTGTGACACAACATCACAATATCCATTTGAAACTCACACTTTGAAGCTAACTTAGAATCTGGTGTTTCTGGAATAAGCCCTTCAACCAAAATCACCTTTCCAGTGTCAGGAACAGAATCATAACACTTCTTCAACAGTTTCAAGCATTGCTCGTCACTCCAGTCATGACATACCCACTACATAAAAAAGAAAAATTGAATTTTCATTAAATGTGTTCATAAACAAATGGACAAAGATGTTACGTACAAGAAAAAGATTCAAATTTTAATAACACACCTTCATGAAAATGGCGTCAGCTTTTGGAACACTCACGAACATGTCTCCACCTACATGTTCCACACCTGTGTAAGGTGGAGCTTCTTTAATGACGTGGGGTAAGTCAAAATTAACACACTTCATGGATGAATACTTGGAAGCAATCATGCTGATGATAGCACCGGTTCCACCGCCAACATCGACCAAAGATCCAACACCCTCAAATCCTTCGTAGGTGTCGAGAATTTTCTTCATTGTGATGCTAGAGCAATCAGACAAACCCTTATTGAAAAGCCCGTTAAATCTTGGATTTGCGTCATGGAACTCAAACAGATTCATTCCATAAGCATTCTGAAATGGAAATCCACTCTCCTCAACTGATTCTGTCAACTTGTACCTGCAATAAACAACACTGTCCTTTAAACCCTCTATCTGAGAACTCACCAATTACATAAAAAAACATTCTTTGACCTCATATTTAACTCATGTTGTTTGTTTCCCTCAACACATGTTAATAAAATATACCACATTTCCTTGAGGACTTTGTCTTGTTCCATGAGAAAGTAAGCAGCCACAGACACGCCATCTTCATTGTTGACCAAGTATTTGGCTTTCGGGTGAAGACCATAGAACCTTTCAGCCTCATCACCGTCATGGAATTGAACTGTGAGGATGTTGTAGCTAACCAAAAGGCGAAACATGCGGTCCAACATAGCAGGTGCATAAGGGTTCTTTATATTTGGGATCTGAGACGCTATCTGAGAAGGAGAAAGGAAAGTTCCAGGACCAGCCTTTGCTATGGTTTCTAAGATGCCAAGTTCCAGAGCTGATTTCAGAACCATGGGAACAGCAGAAGCACCAGCTAGTTCCATGGCGAATAGATAAGCTTCTTCATCAGATACTACCTCTGCACTTCCCTCTTTCATGCTTTTCTCTGCCATACACTGTTTCAGCCATATACTCATTCAGTTTCAACTCTTTCAAAACATTAGATAGTTTCATGATGACTCAGAATCAGAAATCACACAGTAAAAAGGAACACTAATAAAATATTCAGTATTTGTGACTTAGACACAATGAAAGAATTGGAGAAGCTTAGTGAAATCAAACCTGAGAAAGGTTGAAGATGGAGTTGAAGGTGAAAGATCAAACACAGCTGGGTCCAGAGTGAGTTAATAGATGAAAGGTAGTGAGCACTACACAATTTATAATGCTTTTGGCTTTTATTGTTGGAATAAATTTCTGTCAAATACATTTTAGCAATTATTTATTTTAAAGTTTAAGATCAAAATATTTAAAAAATTTAAACATAAATAAATTTGGAATTTAGAATAAAAATTCAAAAACTAAAAATATATTAATCATAATTTCGATCATTTCATCGTCAAATAGGTACAATCATGATGTAATCTTATCATCTAATATCGATTGAACTAAGAAGAGACGTAGGGATTGCTATAGTATTAGTTAGGACCCTTACCCAACCATATAGTCATATGTTAAAATTCAACAATAATTAATGTTAGGACACGTGTTGAGATATATTGCGAGAATAAATATATCTCGTGTAATAAAAAATTTCAAAGTAAAATTTAATTTCCATTAAATAAGTAGTTCCTTGTATATATATATAGCAACATAAAAGTGGGACGGAAGAACAAGCAATGATTATATCTCAAAATTCAATGATTATCAAAATTCATATACAAATATTTTTGTTTGTTATGATAATATAGTATACCTATATATAAGCATTATTTTTGTTTTATTTACAAATCAAATTTACCACATGTTGATGCAAAGAGTTACATCAATATTATAAAGATAGATATGAATGCATTTAAATGGTTAAAGAAGTTTGAGAAATTATAATGGATTAATTGTTGAAGTTCATATCTTTGACATATAATGATGGATTATTATGAGGTAGGTATGCTCAAAATCGAAGTGATATATGATATTAAATAATATTGGTGACACATTCAATGCATATAATATACAAGTCGCAAGAGATAAGCCTCAGAAGCTACTGTTTTGACCTTTGTAAAGAAAATTAGTTTTTTTCATAATCTTGTTAAACAATTGATAATCCACTTCTAGAAGCAATATGATTATTACAGAAATAAACTTTTATATTTATAACAAATTTAAATAAGAAATCTAAAATAAATGTTTTTAAATTTATTAAATCTCAAAATATCATGATCATTCTCTAAAAAATTTCATAAATTGATATGATTAGCGTTGAAAAAAGGAAAATCAAAGTTACCAAAAAAACAACTATAAAAAAATTGAACAAAGTTTAGCTGTTGGGCATATAATAACGAGATATCTTTTTTCCCTTCCTATAACTAATCATTAGAAATTTAACATGTTCAATTGTTTTTAATCATACTGATTTCTTTAATCAATTTTTTTCTAACATTAATAAATAAACGGAAACAAAAAAATTGAAGATACGGGAACAAATGAGAGCAACTATGGGCTCAACTTTGGGTTTTTAAATATTGTTTGGGCCTTGGGAGCCACAGAGGCCATACACTTATTTTCAGAAATTATTCAAAAAAAATATGACTCCACTTAATCTAATTCAATTAAGACGACAGGTCGGAGATTATATTATATCTGACAAAAAATATTAAATTTAACAATGTAATGTTTAAATTTAGTCAAATTCAAGTTACGTGTTAAAATAATAAAATTAAGTCTAACTTAATTTTACAAATTTGTTTATAATATACAATTTGTATTTATTATATTTATATATTTTAAACATGACATTACATTAATAACTGATTCAAAAGTATATAGGTGATTCAATAAACTTAATTAACAATAAATGTCGTTAAGAAATATTTTAACCAGGATTTTGATATTATGTGAATAAATAAATTTTAAGTGTAATTCAACAATAAAAATTGACTTATCTTTTAGTTTATTTTATTGATATGAGATCTCGAAATATGCCAATAAGTTAAGTTAATATTCTTTAGTTATAGATAATAATTAAAAACATAAGTGACGTCTTGGTTTCTAAGAATCCATTTTCTTTTCTTCTTTTTTTTCTGCACAGGCTACTTATTTTAATTTTCTAAATTTTAGTGTCACGCCAATTTAAATATTAAAAAAATGGTAAAGATAAATGAATTGTAAACTTAAATTTACGAGTCAAATATTGATTTCATATAATTCTTTTATTTCCTTTTCATAACATTAAATATATTAAATTTTAAAAAATGGATAGTTACTCTTCATAAATTCGGTGAAGTTGTGAAATATACCTTTTTTTTTCTCCTCGTAGCTTTTTTGTGAGTTTTGATAGCGAGTTTTTTTATTAAATAAAATAATAATAATAATAATAATAATAATAATAATAATGACATAGCACGTGAAGGTGAACCGTCGTTATCTTTGTGGCAAAGGATGTAGGTTGGTATCATCACTCTCTACTTGTTTCCTTTTATTTGTTTTTTTCTTTTCCTTATTCCGTAAACTAATGTTTATTTTAACCCAAGAGTACGAGAAATACTACAAAACCATACTAATTAATACTAATGTTTTTCATAAGTATTTTTGGATAGAAAAGTAAAAAAAAAAAATATAAATTAAAATTAACTTATTTATATGTTAATTTGTAAATGTTATTTCAACTAATTTTTTCTATTCTTATTTTCTAACCTTTTAATAGATTAATTTTAATTTTGTATAAGTTTTTTATTTTCTGAAATTCATAAATTTTAATTGAGAATACCTATGAAAATAAAATGAATACTCATTAATCATCGTTACTCCTGAATGCACTCTTAAAATGTAAAAAAAAATAAAATAAAATTGTGGATGAAAGAGATGGCCACGAACCGGTGAAGAACGGCTTAAATATCTGATTCCAGAAGAAAGTGGGTCCTACATTGACGTCAACCGGCCGGTTCGGCCCAATGTAAAAAATGGAGCCGGCCCATTAACAAGAACGAAGAATTAATCTAATGTACTCTTTTCTATTAAATAATATTTAGCTTACTACATAATTTTTTAGCATAATTTTATAAATAATTCACACCGTTAACCAATACAAAACATTGTTAATATAATTAATAATTAAAATATATGATATATAATAATTTACTATTAAATAGCGGTATACAATCTCCATATTTTTTTATATAATTTAAATATTATGTGCATATGGGTAAAACAAATTGAATGAGGTTGCTTGAAACTTTTGAGGTTATCCATAACTTTGAGAATAAGCATAGTCTCAGCCACAGGTGATTTCTTCCATTTGGCGGTAGTGAAAGGATGGGCCTACCTAACGGGCCCAAACGGGCCCCACCTTATATCAGTTTTGCTCAAATCCAAACAATCATTTTGTGGGCCATAAAACAGTAACGTAACTGCGAAACACATGTCAACAAAAAATGTGTGCTCACCTTTCCCCTTTTATAAATTTGCGTTCACTTTTACCCATTAATATGATTGAAGAAATAAATCAAATGCGTTTTTTTTTTTTTTTTATCGCCAAAATCAAATGCGTGAAAAGCATGAGAATTATTATTTCGTTGGGTAAAAAATTTTTTTTTCTGAAGAAACAAATCATGATGAAGAGAAACCATGTAGACCAAGCAAAGTAGACAAAAAAGAAGGCACCATTACAAAAAAATACTTTATGGTGTAAAAACTGTATTATTAAGTGTTGTTTATTGGATATTTTTAATATAAATTTTATTTTATTTTATTGATAATTATATTTGTTTCATTTTTTATATTAAACTTTTTTTTTTATATATTGGATATTCTCTTATTAGTTTTGTGATATGTATCAGAATATTTTTAACGAAGTTTAAAATAAAACAAAACCATACATTTATGTCAACTTTTTAATTATGTTTAGTTATAATATTAAAAGAAGAAAATTAAACAGTGTTATATCTATATCTAAAATTCAAATAACAATAAAAATAAATTTTCTTCTAATATTTTTTTTCTCTCTCTCTCTCTATATATTTTTTACCAAAAACTCTAAAAACATATATGTTGTTTTACTCATTTTCGATTGTTTTTCCTAAATCAAATATAAACGGATTTTTACTTTAAAAAAACAAATTTCCGGCATGCACTTTAGTTAATAATATATATATATATATATATATATATATATATATATTTTATTTTTTATATTTTTTAGTTAAATATATTTTTCTCCCTTAACAAATTAAAACTAATTTCTCTTTTGAAATTTTTGATTAATTTAGTTATCCATCTTTATAAATTTGTGGATTTACTCCTTTTACCTACATCTTATTAAGTGTATTTGACATTTTAAACTTATTTCTGGATTAACATTACAACATAAATGTGTTAAACGGTGTAAATAACTGAAATACTACCATAAAACATTTTTAAAATGTAAAATAAACTTAAAAAAATTTAATGAAAAGATTAAATCTACACATTTTTTAAATTTGATAACTAAATACTTAGTTTCAAATAGAGACCGGTTCAAAATTACATAAAAATTTATTTAACCTTATATTTGTTTGTAGTTCCTTATATACTTTTTTAATACTTAATGTTTTTACATTAAATATCTAATCAATCATTTTAATTTAATTGAATTTTTAGCGTGCATGTAGATTAATGTGTTTGTTAAATCATCTCAAATTTTACACTCTCTTTTATTTGAAACAAGTATTAGCATTAATCCTTTTGTATGATATGTAATATATCAGTTGTTATGATAAAAAAAAATATTGAGAAAGAAAAAAAGTAAAATCTAAAAGTACTTTAGAAACTTAGACTAATATTAAACTAAAAATAGATAATGTATTAATAATTTGATTGTTTTTTTTTTTTTTTTTGAATTTTAGTTTAAGAACAACATAGTCATTGGCACGACTATGGCACTTAAAAATTGAAAATAAATTGTGAACACTGTGCACGTTCTGCGAAATCGTAATCAACAATCCTTGTAACGTGATGCATTCAAATTTTGAACTATTCTTTCTTACTAATCATCCTTTTGACTTTATAATAAAATCTAATTACTGATAATTAAGTGCATGGTTATTTTAATGAGTGACCAAAAGTAAACGTTACTTTCACCACAAGCTAATTTCAATTAATTACTAATTCACTCAATTTTTCTTTCATCTTTTAATAATAAATTTAAATTCTCAACATAAAGTTATAAACGTGATAATAGATTCAGACTTCGCTCTCATTTTCATTTTGATTATGCCTTTAATTCCTCTTAATACCAAGAGTTTGACCAAAGACATTTGATTTCATTTTACTACATTAAGATTTTTTTTTAAACTCTAACAAAATAAAAAGATAAAAAGTTTTCAATTGTGGATTCAAACACATTAAAATACACGGAGCTACACATGATTTATTATTATTAGTATTATTTGGTATTATAGTGTTGAGTTTAGTGTTGACAGTTGAAAAATCCTTTTACAAATCTTTAATTCAAATTTTCCTAATTTCATGATAATTTAAACGATAAGTTAAAAATTGCGTTGTACTCTATTAAACTGTATTATACTTCACTCATAATGAAATATTAGAAAGATATATATATATATATATATATATATATATATATATATATATATATATATACATAAAATATATTTTAATACCACTGAATACCTTCATAAATACATACATATAATGATTGACAATGAATAGTTATACATTTTTCTATCCATTTTATTTTGTAACAATTTTTTTCTTGCATAAAATCGCACGTTATTTTTCTTTGACCATTTTCACTAATGAATAATCCTTTAACTTAATTAATGCATACTGCGCGTTTTTTCTGTTGTATAAACTGGGAGTAAATTAAAATGAACATTAAATTTAAGATATGAATTCCTTAATTTGTTTTTATCTATAATTCTGGATTTAGTGACCCTAAAATTCATATTCATGATGGCAAAATAATGTTTTATGGGACATAAAATCTACTGTGATAAAAATGGATAGTTTAATGAATATAAATGAAGTAGTTGATTTTTTTTTTCTATGTATTTATTAACGTGATAATAATAGAGGTGAAAAATGAGGTATCCCCATATGTGGTGTCTACCTATTAATTTGGGGGCACGAAGGAGTAGTAGGTATTCACATGTAAACATGATTTGCAACTTCTTAAACACTCCTTAATTATACATAAATAAGTGGTTTTATTTTCAGTATAATTATGTATTTAAAAACATATATTTTAAAAATTTTTCTATAAACATGTAATATAATTACGTAAAAAAAAATAAAGTTAATTATTTTTTTAGTTCTTGACTTATAATAAACTTTTTATTTTCGTTTTTATCTCAATATACATATATAATAGAATCAAAAGAAACAAAAATCAAAACTACAACGTTATAATTTAGGGATCAAAATTTAACTAAAATAATAATAAAAGATAATAAAAAACTTATACATCTCGCAAACATCAAATGAAAAAAAAAAACTCAATATTTCCAAGTTTTTATATAAAAATTATAAATGCGCATACTAAAAATACACGTAACAATGTACTAATAAATCAAAAGTAATTTTTTATTTACCTGGTCATCTTGCTACATAACAGCGATTTAAAGTAATTAAGAGTATTAAATAGTAAGAGATCACCAAACTATTTGGTCTTTGTACGATTAACCCTATAGTGAAACAAAATAGGAAAAAGAAACATCATTAAATACACTTACATTTTTATTATTTATACGACTTAAATAGATTTTCTACGAGTACATCATCATTACTATATTTGAGATACATAAACAATTTATATAGTCAAATTTTAATTTCATTAAAAAAACTGATTTAATATAGTTAATGATGTATATATCTTTCTACACATCCTTATATTCTCTGACGAAAACAATTAATAAAAATATATTCAATTGCTTGAAGTACACTATACAATCAACACTTACCATAAAAACTAAAAATATCGTAAATAATTTAGATATATTGATTTAATATTAAAAATACAAAATTCTAGAGGATACAATTATGCGACACAGAAGTCTAAGAAAAAGACACTAGACATTATCTCCTAAATTTGAAAAGTGCTCCAGAATCACTGAACGTGTCCAAAACATTTTTTTTCATCAATGATGCATTTTAATCCATTCACCTAATGAAAGTTATAATAATAATAATAATAATATATTATTATTTTTATAATAAATATAATATATGAAAAGTGAAATTTAAATGAGTGAGAAAAATGAAAGAAGAGAAAGATGAGAGCGAGCGTTTGTAGCAGAGGCGAGAGACAGCGACCAGCTCAGATCGGCATCCCTATTTCTCCGTTCTATTTTTACATTCTTTCTATGCAACAATTTTCCCTAAATTCCAGCCTTTTATTCTTCTTCTTCTCTTTCTAATCTTTTCTTTGTTCATCTTATTACCATTTCAAGACCTAACCTTTTCTAACCATTCCTTTCTCTTATCTTGCATTCATCTTAAAGATCTCTAATTTCCCTCATTTTTCCCTTTTTTTTTTCTTTATTTTTTTTTTTCTATGTTCTTTCCCACC
>Ga0214544_1006543_pt1 | contig 21391 bp, 12 predicted proteins | sample CNSS3metaG_FD_160074 | JGI IMG/M metagenome (GOLD analysis project Ga0214544, IMG submission 160074) | Root nodule microbial communities from cowpea collected in UCLA plant growth center, Los Angeles, California, USA - CNSS3 | ecosystem: Host-associated > Plants > Roots > Nodule | place: USA...
AATATTATTAATAATTATATATAATTATTATTATTATTGTTATTATTATATAATAATAATACTATTATTGTTATATATAATTATTATTATTATTATTATTAAATATAATTATTATTATTATTATTATTCTATAATAATAATACTATTATTGTTATTATTATATAATAATAATACTATTATTTTTATTATTATATATAATTATTATTATATAATAATAATAATAATACTATTATTGTTATTATTATTATTATATAATTATTATTCAATGTGCAGGGACTAATAAGTAGGGATGGCAACGGGGCGAGGTAGGAACGGTTTCGCTATCTCATACCCATTCCCGTAAAAAAAGATCATCTCCCATCCCTATACCCAAACTCAACGGGTATCAAACTTTTGTCTCATCCCCATCCCCATCAGGTAATGGATATAACCTCGTACTTTTTACTACTTCAATGTTAATTTGAATTAATTTTTATAAAATAATAAAAAATTATGGTAAAGGAAACATAATATTATCAAATATTCAATATTAGAGATGGTTGTTTGTTTCTTCGATATCAAATACTTTAAAATAAATTATAATTGTTTACATTTTAGATTATAATTCCAAATAAAATTTCATGAGAACCAAAACATTTATTAAATTTCCAAATATTAATGAAATATAGTTGATAAATTTAAAAATATTTTCTTTTAAATATAAAAGGAAAACAAATATTCAAATTAAAATATATTTTAGTTTACTTCAAACTTTTACATTATAATGAATTCCTTTTTTATACACTAATAAAAATTATAATATATCATTTGATCAAATGATACAAAGAACAAATAATAATCATAATAAAATTTTAAAATAAATTATAATTATTTACATTTTAGATTATAATACCAAATAAAATTTCATGAGAACCAACATATTTATTAAATTTGCAAACATTAATGAAACCTAGTTGATAAAATTTAAAAATAATTTTTAAAAAATATAAAAGGAAAACAAATATTCAAATTAAATTATATTTTAAATGTTTGTTTATTTCAATCTTTTAAATTCTAATGAATCTCTTTTTTATACACGAATAAAAGTTATACTACATCACTTGATCAAAATGATACAAAGAATAAATAATAATCATAATAATAAAATTTTAACATAGATCTTGTATCTTTTAAATTTCAATTATGCTGGATAGTGATAAAAAAATATTCATGAAAATTACATTAAATTTTTATATTGCATAAATAAAGTTATTTATACAATTATAGTGAAAAAATTACAGTATGATTGATAATGAGTTAGAAAATAAAAAATAATTAGATAAAATATATTGAAATAGTATTTTACATAATGAAAATACATAAAAAAATAAAAATATTAAAAAATTAACAAATGTTTAGAAACAATTTGAGAGACTATTGAAAGAAATCTTACAAAGGAAAACAAATGTATAATTAAGGATATGATAAGATGAAAAATAGTTTGGAGATCTAACAAAAATTTTCAAATATCAACATATATATACTCAATGGTTGAAAAATAACAAAAATTGTTTTAGCAAAACAAAAGAGTTCTTCAAATGAAACAAAAACTAATAATAATAAGTAAAAAAAAAATTATATTACATAGTAAACGAAAGGTTTGTGCTATTAAATACTTAAATTGAGAGTATTAAATTTTCTCATATGAAAGGAAAATATACAATAAATAAAAATATTAAAAAATAATATAAATATTCAAATGTGAGACATAAATTTTTTTTAATTGAGATACATCTTTTTAAATAATTACATAAAATTTATGATAAGATGAAAAATATAATGGAGATGCGAATGAGTTTCATGATAAACCAAATAATTAGAAGAAATAAATAATAGTAAGTATATATATATATATATATATATATATATATATATATATATATATATATATGGTTACTTAATTAATTGTGAATATTTTAATAATTTAAACGGGGACGGGTATTATGGGGGCATATGTACATCCCCATACCCATCCCCATATTCAATTAAAAAAGTCAGGAATTTCCCATACCCATACCCATACCCATACCCAATCAATGCGGGAATTCCCGTCAAAACGGAGACGGGTTCGGGCAATACCCACGGGAATAGGTTTATTTGTCATCTCTACCAACAAGTGACCCAGTTTTGACCAGGGACCATCAAGGATCAAAAACATATTTTTTCCAATGTTCGTGAAAAGCGTCGGTCTAGCCAACTCTAGTTTTTTGTTTTACAAAAAGAATAAATACATGTGGCACGTCGTTTGTTATTTTTAACGTCATCCAAAAATAGGGACCAAAAACAATGATTTTGAAAGTGTAGGGACCAAACAGTGACCAAGTTTCGATCACACACACACACACTAATGCTTTTTCTTTCAAGTTTATCCCTTGCGTAATATGCATCACACTATCCCTACAACGTATATCTTTCACACTTTTTGTAGCAGAAATGAAGATTAGTAGTACCTTTTAAATATCTAAAAATTCCCTTAATATCACTTAGGTGTACCTCTCTTGGATCAGATTGAAAATAAGCATACATGCAAACAGTAAACATAATATCAAGTCTTGATGCAGTAAGATATAACAATGAACTAATCATTTGCCTATATTTAGTGTAATCTATAGATTTAGATTTTTTTTTTTTCATTTCTAGGGATGTGTTGAGATGCATTGATGTTTTCATTTCCTTAGCATCTTCTAAGTTGAAATTCTCAAGGAGTTCTTTCGCATACTTAATTTGATGGATGTAGATATGATCCTTAGTTTTTTTATTATTATTATTTGCAAACCAAGGAAAATTTTCACCTCTCCCATCATGCTCATCTTGAACTCACTTTTCATAAGTCTTGAAAAGTCTCCACATAATAGCATAAAAAATTATATCGTCTAAATATATTTACACTAAAATGAAATCATATTAATAGTTTTTCCTAAAGAGGGTGGTGTCTACATGACCTCTTATAAATCTCTCATACCAAGCTCTAAGATCTTGTTTTCAACCATATAAAGTTTTATTGAGTTTATAGACATAGCATCGATTTGTTGAATCTTCGAATCCATGGGGTTGTCTAAATAAGCATCCCTTTTATCGGCCCACCAAATAAGTGGACTAAAAAAGTCCTAGTCCTCCCCACTTAAAAGTGGATTAAGGTGAGGGCCAAAGTGGGATAGGCCCCACTATAAGACTTTAGTTAACTTTTAAACATTTTTCATAATAGCGTGAGTGAGTCTTTAAAATGCTATAAATTACAACTTGATCTCCAAATATTTTACATTAAGTATATATTAGTTCTTACTTAATTTGTATTATTCCCAACTTAATAGACAAGTCAGAACTTGTTAACACCCAATTTCGTCATGGTGAATAAAATTATTTTCAAAAATAATAAAAAATAAAAAAAAGAAGTATTTTTTTGTTAATGGTAAATAAAAAGGGTGAAATAAAATTTTCTTCAAATATTTTCAAACTTTAATTTCAACAAAAAAAAAAAAGAGAGATGAAACAAAGAAAAAAAAGAAAAAAAAAGGAAGAGCCCAATTTATTTTTAACTATCACACCCCTCCTCATGAGCCCAACAAACTAATATATTTCATCCTCGCTCTTTGTTGTTCTACTCGTTGTTCCTGATAAAGAAAATAGTTATATGATTCTAATAATTAGAAGCAATATCTATTTTAATGATAGTGTGCTCTGATTTTTTGTGATTTGATTCTCGTAATGTGTTGCTATAGTGACCAATGACCAATCTCTTCCTTATATTGTTCATTACAATTAAGGCTAGGATTACATTGATATTGCAATGTGTGGATATAAATACACAGTATGTCATGAAAAGGGAGATAAGATAAAGAAAATATTCTCTATACTTCTATCTTCCTTTCTCAAATACACCTCCTTTGTATTTCTTTTGGGAGGAAAACAAAAATCTAAGAGAAGTACGCAAAATAAGAAAAAAGGACAAAAGGTAGTTAAAAGGTAAGGAATGAAAGATAGAGATTAACAGAGAAGAAGAATTGAAAAGTTTAGAAGGTATGTCCCTATCAATATTTTTCTTTTGATTATGCATTCCCAATTTTTTATTATATTTTATTTAATATTGTACACATTTTTTACACTTAATTTTGGCATTCTCTTTATGGGCATTAGTTTTCATAAATATCTTATTCTAAAAATCATAAAAAAAATGTCGTTTCTTTAGTGTTTGTTCGACCGTTCGCGTGACACCAATTTTTAAATTTATTTTTACAGTAAATATAAAAAATATAAAGAACTAAATATAAAAAATAATTTTCTTCGTTTATAGTGTCTGTCCAACCGCTCGCGTCATGTGACACTCATTTTCAAATAATTAAAAATATCCAATAAAAACATAAAAAAGGGTTTTCAAATTATAAAAAAATCAATACATTTTTAAAAGGTTAATTAAGAACTACATGATCCCTGATTTTTTATTACGAAAGAAAATACGTATGAGTGAGGTCAATCCTTGTTGGGTTCACAAAATAAAATTAAATTATTTCTCAAATAGGTTTTTCATTTAGAGCTACATGGTCCTTGATTTTTCATTTTGAATGAAAATACGTTGGAATGAGTTACATCCTTGTCGAGTCCAAGAATAATTTTTATTTTTTGTTTCTATTTTATCTATGTTTTCTTATTTCTAGGAAAAATTAAATATTTTGAAAACCACATAATTTTTGCACATTTAATTAAAGGTACCGTCTTTTGTAGGGTTTTAACACCTTCACTACGCATAATCGACTTCCGACCCAAAAATATGATTTTTTGCAGACCTTGTCTTATTTTTTGGTTTTTTCGTAGTTTTTCAAAATAAACTATGGTGACGACTCCAAACTCTGTTTGTTTCAAATTTTATTTTTGGTTCATTGTTCCTTCGTCATTTCGGTTACAACAGAGCTCAACCCAACTTGTCCAATTGAGTTAACCCAATTCAACTTGGGTTTGGCCAACCCGACATTATCTAATGTATATTTGAACTTGGTCAGCCTTGTCTCAATCTAAATTAGCATTGCACAATTTGAACTTGACTTAACATCGACCCAACATGAGTCTGATTATACTAGGCCTGATGTCGACCGCACCTAACTCAATCCAACATGGCCAAACTCTACTCGACCTAACATGGAAACAACTCTACTTGATCTTATGTGGGCCTAAATCAACTAGGCCTAATTCAAGTCAGCCCAAGGTGAGCATGACACAGCCATAGGTGGGTCCAACTTGACTTGGCATGAGTTGGATCTAACTCTGCTTGACTTGAGGGGTGGATTTTTTATGTGATCCCAACAAGGCTCATAGCTTGGGCCATTGGCTAGGCCCATTTCTTTTAATTTCTTTTATTTTCTTTATTTTTAATTAAATAAATGTTGTTCTAATTGGGCTTGTTTTGTTAATTGCAACCCATTTTCCAAGCTGCCCAATTGGTATTGGGTCTGCGGCCCAATTCTTCACCACACCAATGCTTCCAATATGCGTACATACATAGTGGATCGAGAAGCCCAATTTAGCAGCTATTACCAACGTTTTTTTCATCACATGTTAGATTTCCGTAAGATTCTGCCAACTGCCAACGCGCATCATGCACATGCGCTTCAGCCTCATGATTTAGTGTCATTGGGCTTAAACCCAATATGCAGCAACCTACACACTTCTAGCACATAGTCCATTGAAGCCAACATTTCAACTAGGGTTCATTCACGCGTTTTCCACCTCTTTTCTTGTCATGGCAGCCGCTAGGGTTCAATGAAGGAGCTATCTTTGTTGTGCTTAAACGCTCTTTTCTCCATTACGTTTTCCTTCCTTCACGAGTTGCTCCTTAACTGTTAAGGTCAATTAGCAAAACCATTTCCCTCTCTCACTGTTAGGTTGTTGTTAGACGGTGTTTACCACTTCCGTTTTTTCTTGGCTGCCTTCTTCATCTATAAAGGCAGACCAACCTCATGTATTAATCAGCTTTGATGAATAATATTGAGGTTTAATCCCTTTATTTGTCAGCGCACCTTCCTAGTAGAGGATTTCTCCTCCTAGGGTTACCGGAACAGTGAGAGTTCGCGAGTTCCCCACTGGAACTTCGTTCGAGAGTGAATCGATCTCTCACCGTGAGATTAATCGAGTCTTCTGTTACATTCTTCAGTTGATTTCACTTAACAATCGACACTTGGAGGTCATTCCCGTCGAATGGAGCAAGTTTCCTCCAATTAACGGCGCCAACGAATTCATCAACTTTACTCGACTTGGCCCAAGGTGGGTCGGCTAGTGGTGGGTCGGCTAGTGGTGGGCCTCACTCAACTCGGTTTGAGATGAACCTGACTCGACTCTAGTTAGATGGTACTAGTATGACTCAATCTGAGATGGAATCAACTCGACTTGGCTAGAGATGGCTAGACTCGACTTGGCCAATAGTGGGCTTGAATCGACTCAGTCCAAGTTGGACCCAAACTGACTTGGTCTAAGGTGTGATTGAATCTACTCGACCTAAGATGTGCCCGCATTGACTTGCCCTGAGTTTATCCTGACTTGACTCGGTCTCAAGTGGATCTAACTTAACTCGACCTAAGCTGAATTATACTCAACTCGACTCGATGTGGGGAAGAGCCTTACATTAACCAATGTGGATCTGTCATGACTCAAGAAGACGCAGGTCTTACTCACCTCGACTTGGCTTAATGTCCACCTGAGGTAGGCTTGCTAGACTCATCTTAAGGTGTGCTTAACTCAATTGAGCCAATGATGGGCACAAATCAACTAGGCTATAGGTAGTCCTAACTTAACTCAACCTGAGGTGAGCTCAACTTTGACTTAACTTAATGTGGACCCATTATGGGTTTAACTTGACTCGATCCAATGTAGGTCTAACTCTACTTGATTCGTTGTGAACCCAACTTGATTGGGCACGATTTGAGTCCAATTTGACTTGACTCAACTTGATTGGTCTCAAGTTGTCCAACGAAACTCAACATTTTTATCAATTTGACTCAACTTAGTCAAACATGGGTCTAACTCAACTCCATCCAACATGGACTTGATTCAACTCGGCAAGGTGTGGACCTTATCAACATTACCTTGACCTGGATGTAGCGTAACCTTGATCTAACCCGAACAACCTACTTGAGTTTACCTAAATGCAACCTTATTTATTTTGACCAAGTACCAACTGACATAAAGTGACCTATTGACCCATAAAACTTTTTAGTCTTATAGACTTTTTCTTATGGGAGTTTCTTAACCGTAAATTAGAACAAATTGATATATCTAGACATTAGTGAATTTTTACCAACATAAATTGAAATTTGCATTCTTTTTCTATTTAAATATTATTGGTACACAATTGAATATGTAATTATAATGTTTAATATTCTTATTTAATTTTGAGAAGAAAGTGAGAAGTATCCTTTAAGCCCTCTAAACATATATTTCTTAAATAATATTTTGAAAAATATTTTTAAATTTGAAAATATCTTCCAAAACATCCATTTAAAAAAATAAGAACCAATATGGATGGTTTGGAACATACTTTTATTTTCCTAAATGAGTGTTGTGAATCAAATTCGAAAACATTTTGAGTGCAGGATAAATTAATCTGGAATTCATCGATATCTGCACCCATCTTAATCTTGTTATCTTTCTTCAACTCATCTTTTCCACTCTTTTTATCTCAACTCGTCTTGAAAGCGGTGTGACCACCAAGCTTGGTGAGGAATAGCTTATGAAGGAGCTTTGCAGGGGGTTTGGTGGCAAGAAAGCGGGTGGAAGCTGCACTTTTGGATAAAAGAAAAATGAGTTTGTTGGACATTGGAGGGTGGAAGAGAAAGCTGCACTTTTGGGTCTGCACCTCTGTAAAGGAAGCAGCAGGAACAGAAGTGCAAAGAGGCAAAATGGAGGTGCACCGCCACCACTAGGTAGAGGGTTTGGGGCACAAGGATAAAATGGTCATTTTTATCAAGCATGCGGGGTGCAGGAAAAAAAGAGCCTTTGAGTTAATGCTTGCAAGAAAACATTATTAAGCATGTTATAAAAACAAATTTGACGAGCTGCGGGAATTTTTCACTTTTATTGTTGAGATATTAGAGGACAGTTTAAGCAGCTTATTATAAGTAATTAACTTCTTGAGATAATTTCTTAAAAATAAGTCTATTTTAAGAAAAATAATCACTTTATTCAACTAGCTTTACTAAGTAAAATTTTGAAAAAAGAAATATCAATTTCTCGAAATTAATAGTAGGACAATGGCAAAATAAAACACAAACGGGAGAAAAATAGATGAGGTAAGTCTTGTATCATTCAACCCTGTCTGCCCTGAAACACAGAATTCACAACATAGCCGACTTAAGAATCTCCTTTCACTGATAATCTAAATATAGAACAAGTGAGACCGTCTATAAAAAAATTTCAGGGTACATTTTAACTAAAAGCCAAAATAACAAGGTACCACTCTACAACAATGGTAAATGCCAAGCCATTCAGCTCCAAACCAAGCAGAAACCCAGTTGTCTTACAAAGTTAATCCATCCTTCCCTTCAAAATCCTTTCCTTTACTTCAGTCGGTGTACTGCATAAGTCAAATCAAACATACCAATAAGACCTTGGAATAAATTAACAGCCATAAAATCAAACCTAAATGTCCTAATCTCAAGAAGGAAAAAATATAGAAGTTAAATAAACAGAGGATGTTAGGCATATTTTGGGAAACAAATAAAGTATTGCACGTTTGTCTTAAAAAGTGATTATAGCAATCTGAAAGGAGGAAAGGTAGAAAAGAAGGGGAAATGTGAAGATTGGATCAGTGGAGCAAACGCTGAGTATATATGAGAAAGATAGACAGGTGGTAAAAGATGTGGAGGAAAGAGAAATGGGAAAGAACTAAATAAATGGCATATGGTAATAGGGTGGTGGATGGGGAGATTTGACAAAAGGAAACAGATGTATTGCCATTAGTTAGTATCAATTTGCTCTTCAATTTTGCAAGGAGATTCTTAGAAGAAATCTCCCAGACTAAATATATAACCAAATTATATTACTAATCAGTTTTATAAGATTGGGTTATGCCTACATCCACATTCTAAGAATTTTCTCAAGTCATTGCAGCCAATTTAGTATTACAATCCATAAAAATGAACCGTAATGCATGTTTTATCTTGGCTTCTTGTCAAAATTATTTCATGCACTGCAAAAGTCACAACTTTGTGCCCGTGGCTTGTTAGAATGAAAAGCGCATATAAAATAAGGAAAATGATATTTTAACCCACTTTTTTTGACCCACTTTTAACCCACCACTTCAATCACCATTAGATCATCTTTTTTTATTCTTTTTGGTGATGTGATGTATGATCTAATGGTGATTGAAGTGGTGGGTTAAAAGTGGGTCAAAAAAAGTAGGTTAAAGTATCATTGTCCATAAAATAAATGCTCTAGTAATGGCACGGAAATTGACAATGACAGCATATACACCAAATTACTAAGAGAATCAGAATTTGTAAACTTACACAACATAGACATGTCCTCCCCAACCACTTAAACAATCACGATCTACGGACGATAGCAGTGCTTGGGAGATGGTCTCAAACAACTCCTCTGGTTCCTGTGTCAAGATCAGAAACCAAGCAGAAAAATCTTAAGCCAGGGCTCTTTAACAAACATTGAAAAAATATATTAAAACCTTTGTAGTTAAGTCACTAGTATGACAGTGGAAAACTCTGATACTGAAACCATACGCAAAATTAAGGCAATATCAAAGCATTAATTGTCTCTTGTATTTGAATCCTAGACTAACACAACATAAAACTTCTCGTGTCCATCCAACAACCCCATAGTTATTAGACATTTCACTAAAGTTTAAGTTTGGTAACCCAATTTATGTCTCTGCAATTACTTCCTCCCATACCCAACAAGATATCTCATGAAATTGCACAATAATTAGTCAAACTTTTTACGCTTTAAATAAAATCCATGATGATTTGATTAATTATGTATAGATGAATGAAGCTCATATGTTTGGATCATCCTCATAATCCAAACCAAACCAATCAAATTGAGTTGGACTACAAAATATGGATTTAACCCAGACCAATCAAATTCAATGGTGATTAGTTTAGGGTGTTGAAATAAGATTTACAAAATCCAATGAACCCAACCAAACTAAGTACAAACTTTTGGGAAAAATTAATGATAAAATTATGTATAAACTTTTGGATAAAATTATGTTCTTTTTCTTTTTCTAAAAATAGAATTTGGTATATTTGTACTAATTAGATCCAATTGATCCAAATACAACCAACCAGTTCTTGATTGGGTTGGTTTTGTTCGGATTTTTATCTTTTTCTTCTGTTGAAAACCCAAACCAATGAAATTTATTGGTTTGAATTTTATTTTCTCTCCAACTCCATTCAAACTCACCCAGGAACAACCCTAACAAGAATAATGTCTACAAGAGTAGGCATAAATAGATTGTAATTTGGGTAAAATAAAATAAATTATCCATGTTAAAGTAAGGTAAAAACATGACTATATTGATTTGCGTAATCACATTAAAGAGTTGTCTGAAAGACAAAACAAGTTAATCATAGTGACCAACCATGTCAGGCTTAAACATCGACTCACAAGCACCATACAGGGACTCGGATGCAGTGCCAGAAACAACAAAATCTTTTGCAAGCTCCCTGCATACAAGAAAATTGTAAGATAAACAATTACATACATGCAGCGCCGATATGCATACTAAAAAGGTTATTTGATTTAAGTGAAAAAATGCATAAAAGGCAACATCACTTCTGTTTGATAAGTATACAAAATTTTAGCTTTCTCACAAATTCCATCCATCTCTATCACTTCTTTTTTGAACCATGCTGTTTGTCAACTACAACTTGCTTTTATCTTTTATTAGAGCATGTTTACTTCAAGTTTCATTTCTTGTTTTCCTTTTTCAATTACAAAGCTATCACCTTGTCTTCAATTCAGTTTCTGTCTTCCAATAGGAAACACTAAATATAACTTTTCATTGGTTTTATCTGTACCTATACTAATCTTTGAAAACGGATTGAAAAGCAAATGATACTAACATTTGCAAGTTCTTACACATACCAGCAAGATCCCTATACAAGATTTAATATGGACAATAGTGTAGAAAAATTTAACTTACTTTGCTCCAAGACAATCCATTGTGCAAATGAATGGTTGGTCATCATCCCCTAATCCAGCAATTACAGGCTGGCAAAAATATGGACCAAACCTGAAAAGCAAAAGATGAAAACTTGTTTTCACTACTATAAATTAGAGCTTATTAACAATTTAAGATAACAAGAAACTTATGAATCTTATAGTTTACTGTGCTTTCTTGTAACCCCGTCTACAAACATGCAGAGGAAGCCAAAAGTAAATACAGAAATTAAGCATGGTTCAACTTCAAATAATGAATTGCTGAGTTAATTTTTGAATTGTGAATTGGACACCAAATATATCACATCAAGTCTTAAGATACATACAAACATAAATATACACACAAATACATATGTAAACATGCATACTGATACACTCATCTATAACTACATATGTATGCATGTACACACACTTTTGTGTTGTGTGTGTGTGTGAATGTATATACATACATATGCTCAGTGTAATATTTTTAAATAAGGAATTGAGAAAACAATTTAATCATAAGTCTCAACCAAATCCCAAGTCTCCTGATTACGTTAGCCCTCCACTATTAGAATGGTCAGTATCAACAAATTTCCAAAAGATAACCGCGCATGAAAACCCTTCACCACCAGAATTGTGGGTAACAGTTAACAATACAGTTCCCATCTGAGAGTTCCAAACCATAATGCAACCAAATGACTCCCCCCACACCATATGCCGAGTCAAAAAGGAGACTTAATCAAACCATCTTTAAACTAAACCTTCCCATAACACTGATAACTCAGTCTCATTTCAAAACTCTACACATTAAATTTCAGTTGCCAAAACAATTTAATAAGGATTTTACATCTGTCAGCAATAATAAAGCTTATCTATTGTAGACTAATTATCAAAACCCTGATGTTTTTTGACAATTGGCACAACTTTTTTGACAAGTATTCTGCTTTAAAAGCAAAACCAAAAGTTGTTTGAGAGATTTAACTTACAAGACTAAGTTTGGAAATTTTAGCTTAAAAGCTCCCCCAACCCGCTTTCTTTTAGAAGAAATATGATCCTGAAGTGTTTCTCTCCAAATTTGTTGCCCGGCTTTTTTTCAAAAGAAAAGCCAAAACAACTGGGCCAATCATTGACTTAGTATGCTCGTGTATGTAAAATATGCTCAAGTACACAAGTAATAAACTAGATTCCACCCCTGTTAAACCCTGGTTTGTTTTTTAGTTATTCATTTAAGACCAAAATCCAGCTCATAATCAAATCAAGTCACGATTAATAAATAAACTGCTTGAGTGATAAAAATGGGAAGGATGACGGAAAAATGGAAAACTATCTTGTTTTTTAAGGGAACGCAAAAAATAGAAAGGACTGTGCAACAGGTATTTTTCAAACGAAACTTCAGTCTCAGCTAAGTCCTGAAAGGAATATTTATCAGAAAAATACTAGCAATACGCCCTCACCACATTCTTTGAAGTATGTTCTATTATTAGTTAAATTAATTTCAGAAACAAAATTGTATGCGTTCCACTTCCTATTTGACAAAAGCCAATTACCAGGAGTGTTAGAATGTGTCTTGTTGGGATTCAGAAAACAGACATACAAACACAGTCACTACTTAATATACCTCAACGTAAAAAAAAAAAAAAAATCTAAAACCACCGTGCCAACTTGAAGGCAAACCGTGAATCATAAACATAGAAAACTACTTTACACACAAGGGTATCAATCAACTCATCCAAAACTCACCCATGTCAACCCACAATACTTCGCTAGGAAAACCCCATTTGTAACAGCACCAAAAAATAAAAACTTACAACAAATATTCCTTCAAAAGGAATCCAGAACCGTTTGTTTCCCCTTAGATCTAAGTGGCATTACCTTTTCTCATAGAGCAAGGCAGAGACCAAGCTGGCAAAGGTCTCCGGTTTCATGTCTCTCTCTTCACGAAGCTGATACAGTTTGTGCCGGAAAACGAGACGCTGATACCTTACAGTAAATAATCGAAAACAAATACATTAAAAAAAATATTTTTTTTTTGGCGAGAGAAAAATAAAGAATTGGGAAATCGAGAAGGGAGAGTAAAGGGTACAGAGTCTGAGCATCGGTGGCGAGGCCGGAGAGAGCGATGAAGAGTTTATCGTGAATCCTGGAAATGCGTTGGAAATCGGTGGCTATGGTTTGGAGCTGAACGCCGAGCCTTCGATCGCTGGCAATGGCGAAGCAGTTCTTGCCGACCATGGCCACGACGGCGCTTCCGTTGTACTCGAAGATCGACATGCTTTGAATTTGATTCCGGCGAGGATGATGCAGATTCTTGTTTTGGGTTTGGGGTTAAGTCGTGAAGTAATGTTGGTATTAGAAGAAGAAGAGCATCCCAGTTTTCTTTGGGGTTAAGCCACCAAATAAAAATAAATAAATAACAAATAGAAATAGTTTTTGTTTAATTGGGCGAGTTATTTACGAATTTTACCACCCATACTTTCACTTCGTGTACTTAGTTAAAAGTTAATTGTTGGTAGTTGATTAATAACGTGACATTTTCATTTATAACATCACAACATAAATAGGTAATTTAAAACTAATGTTTTACTATTATGCAAAATTTTGAATAAAGATAGTAAAATTGTGAAAATAATTAATAATAAAAATAAAATGTGTTAAAATTAGGATATGTTGGGAATAATCTAAATATAAGTTTAAATCTTACATTAAATAGAAATCACAAAATTAAATATCATATAAATAAAAAGGTTCGCAAATTCAATGTTTTGAGATAGAAGTGATGACAATTCTTCGTGGATTAAAGTTATGTTACATATATTTTTTCGTTGATAAACCTTATTGAATAAATGAAAGCCATGAGTGTATTATACATAAACATGTAATAATAAAAATGACAATGTTCATACTATGTTGATCGAGATATAACAACTATTACATTTGGTTCAAAAATAAAGTATTATAAATCTCACTAATTAACTTTTCAAACTTGTCTTGAAAGGAGAAAGTTAGCATGAATTATTCTTTTTATGCCAATAGAAATATATACATGGATGGTTGAGAGGGAATTTTGTTTCGAGGATGCTAAGCTTATTGAAGATTATGTTTTGGATTTGTATAAAGATCTCTTTGCTATTGAGAATCTTTCCTCATCTTACGTAGTAATAAAATAACATATTAACTTCTTTTATTCTTTCTTTAGTCACTAATAATTAAAATAGATGGCTTTCAAATTATCCTTCCAATGAGAAGATTTGAAAAAGCGTTTTATATCTTAATGGTAATAGCGTTTTTGGACCTAACGATTTTGATGATTGTTTCTTTTGGGAGATTGTTGGTGTTGATGTTTGTAGTACCATTCCAAGATCCCTTGAGTTGAATCTATGAAATACTTTTGACCTATTGTCGTTGCTAATTTTAATTTTAAATCCTTTCTAGAATTTTAGTTCATAGACTTATTATAATAGCTAATACGATCATGATTATTAATCAAAATTCTTTTGTCAAAGGTAGACATATTAAGGACTGTATTTATATCATGTTGGTTATGGTCGGGTACGTCCCGACCTGTTAAGGAGCAAATGGTCGGGTTCATCCCAGCTCGAGTATGGGGCACCCTCGTGCTCTGGTCCAGTTATTGGGGTACTTCTCCAGCACAACACAGAGGGCCCAATAAGTGTGATGGTTGGGTACATTCCGGCCCTTTTGGCCGTATACATCCCGACCCAATGGAGTGATAGACGGAAAATGGGATTATGAAGCAGGGGTGCAGCCGCCAAAAAGGAAAGAGTTGATATTTAGAGAAGTACAGACGGGCAAACCCCAAAAAGGAAAGAGTTAATATTTGGAGAAGTACAGACGGGCAAATCCCAAAAAGGAAAGAGTTGATCTTTGATAAAACAGCAACATGCAATCTCAGTCAAAAAGGAAAGAATCGACGCGTATAAACTTAATCAGAAAGAAAAGATTGGATCCTCGAATACAAACGGCCCGCAAATAACAATAGCAGGTTCGTCAAGAGACTAGTATAAATTAAGACCTAGTGAACACGTAAAAGGTATGTTTTTCTCACTTCACCAATTACACCTCATATTGAATCACTATTTGACTTGAGTGTCGAAGTGTCTGCAGGTACCCCCGCCCTCGGAGTGCAGACGGCAGGGAGATCCTAGAGGAGTCCAGAGAGGAACAGAAGGAGGTTCGACATAGAAGGTTCTTGAGATCGTCTGGTTCCACACTAAAATAGTATCGATCAAGTATAATTGGCACCCAGTGTGGGGCCAAGCTATTCTCAAGAAGGATGGTGTCGACAAGAGCAGCAGTCGATCAAAATACAGTAGTAGCGGAGATTCAACAAGAGATGAACCGCTAGTTGGAGGAATTGAGACGCAAGAACGAAGAAGAAATAAATGCCCTGAGAGAGGAGAACCAGCGGAAGTGAAGGCAAATTGAGCAAAATTCACAACAAAGGGAAGAATCTCACAATAATGGAGAAGGAGAGGGCGACACAAGGCGAGAAGAATCCAAGGTATAGATCACCACCAACCAAACAGGCGCGAGACCCAGAACAACCAGACATCACCCCTTCGTGGACGGGATCATGGAGGTAGAACTTCCCGCACGCTGGAAAGGATTGACTCTAAGCCAGTACGATGGCACTACTGATCTAGGGGAGCACGTGGATGTATTCACCACCCAAGCAGGGTTGGACACTTCAGATGACACAATTCTCTGTCGTGTTTTCCCAACATCCCTGAAGGGGCCTGCACTCAACTGGTGCACACGATTACCACCCAACTCTATCGATTGTTTCGATACGTTGGTCACCCGTTTTGGCATTCAGTTCGCCACCAGTAAACCATATCATCTCACCTTTCTGGCGTTAGTGAATATACGACAGGAGAAGGGGGAATATGTGCGGGAATTTATGGAGCGGTTTGGGAAGATAACATTGAATATCTCTAATTTGAATCTTGAGGTCGCCATGCACCACCTTATAACAACATTGAAGCCTGGCCCATTTGTTGACAGTCTGTGCAAGAAGCCTGTGAACAATTTGGATGAGCTTCGAACCAGGGCAACCAAATTCATGCAGATGGAAGAATTAAAGGAGTTTCGCAGTACAACCCGATCGGACACTCAGGAAAAGAAATACATCGACAAGGAAAGGGTACTAGCGCCACGACGTGACAGTAAGTTCAAGGACTCTAGACAACCAAAGTACAACAGGTACGCACACCTCATATCTAATAGAGCGAGAATTCTAGAGGAAGCCTTGAATGCCGACCTAATAGCAACCCCTCAAAGGGTCCCGACTCCCCCAAACACGGACACCACTAAGCATTGTCGGTATCATCAAAATTATGGGCACGCGACGAAAGATTGTTTTACCCTGAAGGATAAAATCGAAGAGCTTATACCGGCAAGACAACTGAGAAGATTTGTTAAACGGGAGGAAGAGGGATTCTCTTCTAGAAAAGAGCGAGAAGGGAGATACGAGGAGTGACCACGAAGAACGTCAAGGTACCAGGAGAGGCGAGAAGAAGGCACCAGAAGGAAGCTGGAGCCCCATAAAGATGAAGAGTAGGATGTGAGGGAGAAGCCACTAAGAGGAGTGATCAACTATATATCAAGAGGCTTCACAGAGGGTCATCCCAGCCCGAGTATGAGGCACCCTCGTGCTCTGGCCCAGTTGTTGGGATACTTCTCCAGCACAACACAGAGGGCCCAATAAGTGTGATGGTCGGGTACATTCCAGCCCTTTTGGCCGTATACATCTCGACCCAATGGAGTGATAGATGGAAAATGGGATTATGAAGCAAGGGTGCGACCGCCAAAAAGGGAAGAGTTGATATTTGGAGAAGTACAGACGGACAAACCCCAAAAAGGAAAGAGATGATATTTGGAGAAGTATAGATGGGCATATCCCAAAAAGGAAAAAGTTGATCTTTGACAAAGTATCAACATGCAGTCTTCGTCAAAAAGGAAAGAATCGACGCGTATAAAATTAGTCAAAAAGGAAAGATTGGATCCTCGAATACAAACGGCCCGCAAATAATAATAGCAGGTTTGTCAAGAGACTAGTATAAATCAAGACCTAGTGAACACGTAAAGGTATGCTTTTCTCACTTCACCAATTACACCTTATATCGAATCACTATTTGACTTGAGTGTCGGAGTGCCTACAGGTACCCCCGCCCTCAGAGTGCAGACGATAGGAAGATCCAAGAGGAGTCTAGAGAGGAACAAATGGAGGTTCGACACAGGAGTTCTTGAGATCGTCTGGTTCCACACAAAAATAGTATCGATCAAGTACATATCATTTCTAAAGTTATTGGCTATTTTATAAAATGTGGTTGTTTTGAACGCATATTTAGAAAATAAGGTTAGTTGATTTTTCTTTTAGAAAAGGGTGAAGTCGTCAGGATTCACAACGACATTCAAAGTGAAGTCGTGAAGTCGTCAGGATTCATGACGACATTCAAAGTGAGTCGTCATTAGTGTGTTCGATTTCCTTTTTTTTAAGGAAGGAAAGTTGTTATGATACATAATGGTTTCTATGTAATCATAATTGAATTGTTATGGAAAGTCGTCATGTATGTGAACAACTTTAGTTCTGTATATTTCTTTATTAATTTAATTTTTTAAGTGTGGAGATTAAATTTTTTTTTTTAATTTTAGTTGATTTTATTCTTAATAGTAAAAAACAATAATATTGTAATAAAAAGTAAACACTAATATATTATAACATTGATTACAAATTTAAAAACAAAAATAAAATATGTGAAATTAATAACACATTCATTTGTGGCCTCCAATGTCACATAGAGGTCGTCTTCTAGGTCTTCTAGGTCATGTGGTTGGTTGTTGTTGGTGTGATTCATCATCATCAACTTCATCTTGAGGAGTTTGAGGAAATTGGAGATGGTGAACATTTGTTTGGGGTATTTGAAAAGGCATTAGCGGAGGATATAATGACATTGATGATGAAGATCTAAGATCATGGACAAACAATGGTGTCATAGCTGAGGTGTCAAACATTTGTGTGGACCTGCACTATAACTTGACTAAGACAGCCAGTGCACAACATCACTTTGAGTTTGGCTGTGTTGGTTGCGGGTTGGGTTTTGTTGGAGGTTACTTTGACTTAGGCATGGGGAATTAATTAAGATGATCCGATTATGGTTGTTGAGGGTTAATGCATGAAATATGATTGTGTGAATATGCTAAACTTAATTTAGTAAGAAATAAGGAAATAAAGGAACTATGTAAGGTGAGGTTGAGGTAAGTTTATGTCTTGGCATGAGTTAAATGTATTCTTGGGGTTTTGAGTTTGGGTTCTCTATGGGCTTGATGAATCCCTTATCAAATTCAAGTGTTGGCATGGTTTCAATTTGTGAATGCATGTGTGTGTGTATATATATATATATATATATATATATATATATATATATATATATTTTATGTGTGTGATGGTTGATTGTGCAATTGAGTCATATTGAGTTACATGAACATACATTGAGGTATCTTGAATGTTGCTGTTTGTGAATTCTATTATGAGCATGAAGGATCCCTTGATATTTGCGTGTTAATATAAGTCAAAGTTGTGAATGCATGTGTGGAATTAATATTAAGGCGTATGATATGTAATAGTGTGATTTTGAGTCATGTGTAAATGTATGAACTTGTATTTTGGATTCTAGATGTGTGTCAGTTAGATGATTGGACATTAGGAACTGTTTTGGAGTGCCTAAACTAGTAGTTTCACGTTACTAATGTAGCGCTTGGCAATGCGGATTGGACCGCTAGGTGATAGCTAGAAATAGGGAGGCCTTGTGAGGCGTGGCATCGAACGGTGTTATGGAATCGCTAGGCGGTATGCAACACAACATAGCTCGACGACGCTTAGGTTCCACACGGTGTTATGGAATCGCTAGGCGGCAGGTTGCCGCGTTTGTGTGTTTTTACATGCATATTTGTAATGGCCTTGGTCCTATGATATGCTTGAAGGTATTATGAGCGGTGAGGATCACAATTGAGTTCAAATGCGTGATTAATACGGATGAAGAAGTTTGTAATTGAGTTTGAACACGTGATTAATGCGAACTGGGAGGTTCATACGAATGGTACTCTTGTTTGAATACGAGCAGGGAGGTTCGTGATTGGATGCACTCACGCATGTTGGACTACAAGCGGAGAGGTTCGTACAGGTTGGACTACGAGAGGGCAGGTTCGTAGAATCATATGATATCCTTAAGGTCATGGTTGAATAAGATCATGTCGCATTTGGATGTGCTAATCTCATATAGGTTATGAGACTGTGGTTGCATGTTTACCTTGTGATATAAGGTCTTTAAGAATGACCATCTAGTTAAGTTAAATTTTTTTCGTGAGGTGTTCACATTACTTATGTACGATTTATTCTGTTTAAGCTCACCCTTTATGTTTGTGTTTGGCGATGATAATGTGGCTTATCACACGAGAGCAAATGTGATTCTAGGTGATGCTAGTGATTCTTAGATGCGGGGTTGCGGGACAACTTGGGATTTTTATTAAAGAAATATGTATTGAAATACTTTGTATTTTCTTTTAAGTTGGTTTTGGATTTTGGATTGTAATAAATTAATTATGAAGTATCGTTACTTTATACGATGTTAACGAATTTGAATTTTCCCGCGCTTAGGAATGGTATTAGATGTTGAACTTTATTTTAATTATATAATTTTGCTTTCCCAAGTAATATCGGCCTAGAGTGTTACACATGACGAGTCCAAAAGGTACATCTTTTCTTTATTGTGTTTTATATGCAAATGATGTTTTTGTTTTTTATTAGTCCAATAAAACTACTCTCACCAATCTCATGTAGCTCCTCTACGTCTATGGCATGGCCTTAGGGCAATGGTTGACTCTTATTTAAAGTCACTATTATATTATTAATAATTTATTGCTTTCAATATAAGAATACAAGGATGTTTGGTTGCAATAGAGACTCCATTCATTTTAATTACTTAAGTGTTTGATGAGTGCGTATTTTTGCCCTCATTCAATATTTAATTTTGGGTATTTAATTGAATTTGTGTGTTTAAAGATTGATTTAATTGGGATTTTCTATTATTGGGTTTATTGAGCATGAGATACAAAAACATGTTAAAAATAAGTTTTTAGTTGCATAAATGTTCTTTGTATATTTTGAGGTGTTAGTGCAGCTGCAGCTAAGTTGAACTCACGGAGGTGTGGAAATAAATTGTTTAAAGCTTCATGACACCTTAAAGATAAATCCAAGAATAAGAAATTATCAAAAGCACAAAATCCTAGCCAAGCATTGCATGAAGACGACAATAAAAACTTGAAAAAGTGAAGTAGTTTGGCTAAACAAAGAAGAGAGCAACAAAAAAAATTGGACCTTGCGGTTTTCTTTATCTTTATGATAAAAGATAATTTGGGAAAAATATATCTTTAGATATTTTATTTGATATTTTTAAATAATTATCTTATTTAATTATATCATAAAATATTAAAAGATAATAACTACCAAATCTTTTTAAATATGACAATATCTTCTTGAATCTTTTTAGTTCCACAACAAACAAATATATCTTGAAGATATTGGATTATTTCGAAGATAATTTAAGAAGATTGCGAAGGGTTGATTTGGAAAATTAATACAAATACTAATTGGTGATAATTTATCATATATCTTTAATTAATTAATTAATTTAATTATATTAGATATTGATATTATCAACCAATTATATTTGTCAAATAGTATATATCTCTCCAAATATTTTTAAATATTTATCTTTATCTTTATTTTTAAAGATATTTGAGAAATTTTAGCAACAGAAAAGCCCAGTCCAATTCCTATATAAAGAGACCAAGGGAGAAGCAAAAAGGACAAGCTTGGGACTTCGGAGTTTTGGAACCCTTAGGGGTGCCTAATTTCATTTCCTTTCTCTCTCTTTTCTTCTCTCTATTCTTCTTTTGTATTCCATGGATTGCTAAATTTCTTGGGTTGATTCCATTGTAATTTCATTTTGGATTTTGAGGTTAGAATGAATTAATTTCTCTGTTCTTTTTATTATTGTTGAAGTTTTAATTCATCTATGTCTTTTATCTTTGAATCTCGTAAAAAGTAATGATTTTAAATCTATATGCATGTTGATCATATGAGTTCAAGGGTTTTTAAATTTAATTGAGACTTTACTTTGATTTTATT